>Ga0351834_1011_pt1 | contig 40124 bp, 32 predicted proteins | sample BONcelHFGM3001C6_FD_206754 | JGI IMG/M metagenome (GOLD analysis project Ga0351834, IMG submission 206754) | Enriched cells from coal bed in the Powder River Basin, Montana, United States - BONCAT cells FGM rep1 HSBNCT.FGM.300.1.C6 ... | reverse complement strand
GGCGCCAGGGTCATGCGCTGAAAACTAAATATCCCTTCACTGAACACATCGGGATCGGAAGAGCCCCCCCCGATCATTAACAGAAAACCTGCAAGAATAAATCCCAGGCCAATGATCACCCAACGGTAATTATCCCTGGTAAACGCAAAGGCATCTGAACTCTTCTTTTCTTCTGCAACCGGTTTAGGATTTGGTTTCATACTTCTGTCAAAATTAATAGGTGCCAAAAATAGTTTTTTTGATGATCTGTTCAGGCAAATAATTTGTCTGTTTTTGCCTTCAGGTATTTTCCAATGGCAAAATACGTAGAGATAGCAGTAATAAACATGCCGGCTATCAGAATAACAGCATAAAAAATCAGTACAGTTTCAACCTGCTGCAGCAGGGCCAGTTCAGGTATGTTGTTAAGAGCCATATACAATATGCCTGTCAGAAGGAGCAATGCCATTATTCCGCCAATGAATCCCTGAAGAAGGCCTTTGAGTATAAATGGTGTCCGAATGAAACTTTCGGTTGCGCCCACCAGCTGCATACTCCTGATCAGGAAGCGTTTGGAATACACTGAAAGTCTTATTGTGTTGTTGATCAATGCAAATGCTATAACCATGAGTAGTATAGTGAACAACAGGATGACGATTCCCACCCGCTTAAGGTTTTGGTTAATCAGGTGAACCAGCGATTCCTGATAAAAAAGCTCTTTAACATGTGGGTTCCCGAGTATGGCTTTCTCAATCACTCTGAGGCTGTCACTGTTGGCCCATGCTGCCTTAAAACGAACATCGATTGAGGGGAGCAGTGGGTTTTGGGCATCGCCCAGCCATTTGATGAAATCCTCACCCAAATCATCTGTAAGCCTGCGTGTGGCTTCTTCGCGGGTAATGTATTCGGTTGATTTCACATATGGGCTGGCGTTGAGCGACTTCTGCAACTGAAGAATGTTAGCTTCCTTCACACCTTCCTTCATAATAATCTCAAATCCGATGTTCTCCCGTATATAGTCCGAAAGGCTGCTGGTGTGGATCACCAAGAGGCCAAGCAGCCCAAGGGTAAACAAAACAAGGGTAATACTCACTACCGAAGTGATGTAGGAGCCCTGCAACTTTCGCTGGGTGTAAATATCTTCGTCGCGCTTTGCCATAAAAAAAACAATGTGCTAAATTAGATAAAAAAAGAGTGTTTGCTTACTTTTTGGTTGTCAGACTCCAATCAAACACGAAACTTCAGTGAATTTTGGAAACTTTAACACTTACTGAAGACAAAATAGGTAGTTTAGCAGCCTGACAATACACCGATGAGGCAATATTTTTTGTTACTGCTGCTGGCATTCTTTGCTGCTGCCTATGCCCAACAGCCCGAAAACCCCTACGGGCTGGAAATACTTTCCGATCCCCGGTTATACCGCGAAGCCATTGCCGTTGATGAAAACCAACTGATGATTGACCTGGCCGTGTACATTCCCGGAATAGTGCTCGACATTCGTTACGCCACTGCTAACAATTTTACCGGGCAACAGGTGTACGACACGGCAGCGGCTTTTTTGCGCAAACCTGTCGCAGAAGCCTTGTTGCGCGCCCAACTCGAACTTCGCAGCAAAGGATTGGGCCTGAAGGTGTTTGATGCCTACAGGCCTTACCGGGCAACATTGAAGTTCTTCAGGGTGTATCCTGACAAATCTTTTGTGGCAGCCCCCTGGCTGGGTTCACGCCACAACCGTGGGGCAGCAGTTGACCTTACCCTGATTGACCTGTCATCAGGACAGGAACTGCTTATGCCCACTCTGTTTGATGATTTTACCGAACGCGCTTCACCCTCTTATATGGACCTTCCCGAAGAGGCTATCCGTAACCGTGAAAAACTGATCAATATCATGAGTAAACATGGCTTCAGTGTATTCCATACCGAATGGTGGCATTATGACTTCCGTGGATGGGAACAGTTTGGCCTGATGGATATTGATTTGAAGGACCTTTAAGACTGTTGCTTCTATTCACAGTCCGCATTTTCACAGCTGTCTTTGGGCCTCTCTGCCCTGTCCTTCATCATCATTGACAACAGTTTCGTAATTTCGCCCCCTGAACGGATGGAAAAAAACACAGCTCATGGATTATAATTTTAATGAATCGGAACGGAAATGGCAGGACTACTGGCGGGCCAACAAGGTGTATCAGGTTGATATTGACCACAACAGGCCAAAATACTATGTGCTCGACATGTTTCCCTATCCGTCGGGCGCCGGCCTGCATGTTGGACATCCTCTGGGCTACATTGCATCCGACATTTTTTCTCGCTACAAGCGGATGAAAGGATTTAATGTGCTGCATCCAATGGGTTACGATGCCTACGGTTTACCTGCCGAACAATATGCCATACAAACAGGCACCCATCCCGCAGTCACCACTGCCAAAAATATCGAACGCTACAGGGAACAATTAGACAGAATTGGTTTTTCCTATGACTGGGAACGCGAAGTTCGCACCAGCGATCCCGAATACTACAAATGGACTCAATGGACCTTCATCAGACTGTTTCACTCATGGTACAGTCTTGAAAGCGGAAAAGCGGAAAACATCAGTAAACTTCAGGAAATATTTGCATCCAAAGGCAATGCTGATGTGAAAGCTTCATGTACCCCGACCGAAGTATTTACTGCTGCTGCCTGGATCAATCTCTCCGAAAGGCAACAACAGGAAATCCTGATGAACTACAGGCTCGCCTACCTTGCTGACACAATGGTCAATTGGTGCCCGGCATTGGGCACAGTGCTTGCCAACGATGAGGTAAGCGAAGGTTATTCGGTACGCGGAGGACATCCGGTAATTCGTAAATCAATGAAGCAGTGGCTTCTGCGTATTACCGCCTATGCCGACAGACTGCTGTCGGGTTTGGAAAGCCTTGATTGGAGCGAATCGCTGAAGGACATACAACGAAACTGGATAGGAAGATCAGAAGGCGGCAGTTTGCTGTTCGACGTGTACGACAGCAGCCACCGGATTGAGGTTTTCACGACACGGCCCGATACGGTTTTCGGGGCCAGCTTCATGGTACTTGCGCCTGAGCACGAACTGGTTGCAGCTATCACCACAGCCGAACAGGCAGCCGAAGTTGAACAATACATCCAACGTACAAAAAACCGGTCGGAGCGCGAGCGTATGGCAGAAGTGAAAAAAGTAAGCGGCGCCTTCACCGGAAGTTATGCCATCAACCCTTTCACCGGAAACAAGATTCCCGTCTGGATCGCCGATTATGTGCTTATGGGTTATGGAACCGGTGCTATCATGGCTGTTCCGGCACATGACAGCCGCGACTTTGCCTTCGCCCGGCATTTTGGCCTGCCTGTAGTTCAGGTGGTTTGCCGCAAGGATGAACAACCAACCGACCCTGCTTCATGGGAAGAATCATACGACAGCAAGGAAGGCATTATGATGCAATCAGGGTTCATCACCGGACTCGAAGTCAAAGCAGCCATATCGGCTGTGGTTGCCGAGGCTGAACGAAGGAACATAGGAAAAGGCAGGGTCAACTACCGCCTGCGCGATGCCATCTTCAGCCGTCAACGCTACTGGGGGGAACCTTTTCCGGTGTTTTACCGCGACGAAATGCCTTTCACACTGCCAGAAACATCACTCCCGCTCGAACTACCACCTGTGGATGCCTATCTGCCTACACAAAGCGGCGAACCTCCACTGGCGCGTGCCAAAAACTGGAAAAGCCCCGAAGGTAATCCACTCGAAACCAATACCATGCCCGGTTTTGCCGGTTCAAGCGGATACTACCTCAGATATATGGATCCGCGCAACCCGAACGAGTATTTCTCAAAAAATGCCAACGACTACTGGCAACAGGTTGACCTCTATGTCGGAGGAGCCGAACATGCAACCGGACACCTGATCTATGCACGATTCTGGAATATGTTCCTGTTCGATCTTGGACTTGCCTGCAAAGAAGAACCCTTCAAGAAACTCATTAACCAAGGGATGATACAAGGTCGTTCGAGTTTGGTGTACAGGGTTAACCCTGAAAAAATGGCTGAATATATGCTCTGGGAAGAACTTCGGGACAAACGCATGGGTGTGGCGTTCGAAAAGGACTTCCGCGATGGCCACCGAAAATTTGATTTCTTCAGCGCCGAAGCCTCACTCATCATTGAGGTGAAAAGACAACAAGCCCTCGAAAAACTGGCCGTATCTTACGAAGAGTATGCCAAAGCCCATGGATACAGGCTGTTACTTATTCCGCTCATTGACTTTGTTGAGGATATGGACGGCGTCAGAAAACGCATCAGAAAAGCAATTGACGGAGAAAAAATACCTGCCTTTGTTGATAAACCCGGACTGGGTAATTTTCCTGTTTTTGTTTCCAAAAACCTGCCCGGCCGCGAACTTTATTCAGATGCCCTTCATGTGGATATAAGTTTGGTTCAGAATGATATGCTCGACATTGAAGCATTCAGGAAATGGCAACCGCACCTGCACAACTCCAGATTTATCCTCGAAGATGGTAAATACTACTGTGGGTGGGAAGTGGAAAAAATGTCAAAATCCAAGTTCAATGTGCAAAACCCTGACGAACTGATCGAGCGCTATGGTGCCGACACCTTGCGGATGTACGAGATGTTTCTTGGCCCCATCGAACAATCGAAGCCCTGGGACACAAACGGAATTGAAGGAGTGTTCAGGTTCATCCGCCGCTTCTGGAGGTTGTTCCATAATGAGGACAACCAATGGATCATGAATAATGAGGAGCCAACAGCTGCCGAATGGAAGGTGCTTCACCGGACCATCAGGAAAATTGAAGAAGACACAGAGCGTTTTTCGTTCAACACAGCTGTTTCGGCTTTTATGATCTGTGTAAACGAGCTGCACGAACTGAAATGTTCGAAACGAAATATTCTTGAACCCCTCATCCTGCTGATCGCCCCATATGCCCCACATCTGGCTGAAGAACTCTGGAGTCTGGCCGGCCATCAGAAATCGGTGGTTCTGGAACAGTTCCCTTTTTGGAGCGAAGAATATCTTACCGAAAGCACTTTTTCGTATCCTGTTTCGTTTAACGGTAAAACACGTTTCAAACTTGAACTTCCTATCGGCATGGATGCCGGTGACGTTGAAAAAGCCGTTCTGTCCTCAGAAGAAAGCAGTAAATGGCTGGAAGGCAAGTCTGTACGAAAAATCATTGTTGTGCCTAACCGAATCATCAATATTGTCATCTAATGCATTGTATGATCCATAATATACCAGAAACCAGAGCTAAGCCTCCGATGCCCGGCAAAATAACATCTTCTGACAGAAAACTTTTTCTTTTTTCTGTTACAGCATTCATACTGTTGACACTGGTTCAGGGATTGCATGCCCAGCCTTTGCGGCAACACCCCAATCAGGCTTTTGGCAACAATGAACACCTGACCTACAGGGTTTACTATAACTCCATGTTTACCGGAAACGTAACTGCCGGTGAAGCAACCATATCAGTTAAAGACTCCAAACAGCAGATGTTCGGCAGGCAGGTGTGGCATATAGTTGGCGAAGGAAAAAGCAAAGGTGCATTTAACTGGTTTTATAAGGTTCGTGACCGTTTTGAGTCCTATGTGGACAAAGAAGCTCTGATACCCTATCTTTTTGTCAGACGTACCCGCGAAGGCAACTACCGCAAAGACGATGATGTATATTTCTTTCATGACCAAAAACTAGCTGTTAGCCGCACCGCAAAAAAACCTGTTCCCGAAAACATTCAGGACTTTGTATCGGCACTGTTTTTTATGCGCACACTGAATCTCGAAGATTTCAGGGCTGACAGCAGCTACCACCTGAATTTTTTTCTCGACGATTCCGTCTATGTATCTAAAATCCTTTATCGTGGAACTGAAGAGATAAAAACAAGCCTCGGCAAGATACGTTGTCTCAAATTTGCCCCTATGATGGCCACCGGTGAAGTCTTTGCAAATGCCTATCCGATAGAAGTCTGGGTGACCGACGACAAAAACCACCTTCCGGTACTTGTCGAGGCCAAGGTTATTGTGGGCAGCGTAAGGATGGAACTTATCGAATACAAACATCTGCGAAATCCTTTTACCGCCCGGCTGAAGTGACCGCTGCGCGATAACCGTCCGTACCGGCTGCCTCAGCCGCTAAAATGCAACAATCCACAGAAAAGCCTATTTTTGCACACGATACCTCAATAATATGTATGCACTTTTCAGGAAAGAGATAAGCAGTTTTCTCAGTTCACTTACGGGCTATCTGGTAATAGCTGTTTTTCTGCTCATAAACGGTCTGTTTCTTTGGGTTTTTGCCACTGAATTCAATGTGTTTGACTTTGGTTATGCAAATATTGATGGCCTTTTTATCATCGCTCCCTATGTGTTCATGTTCCTCGTTCCGGCAGTCACCATGCGCTCGTTTGCCGATGAAAGGAAAACCGGGACAATTGAATTGCTGCTTACCAAACCCCTTACAGATAGCCAGATTATCATGGCCAAATATTTTGCCGGTCTGGCATTAGTAGTTTTCTCGCTCATCCCCACATTGGTGTATTACCTTACAGTGTACCGACTGGGTTTGCCCGCCGGGAATATTGATTCTGGCGGTGTGTGGGGCTCATACCTTGGGTTATTGTTTCTGGGCGCTTCGTTTGTTGCCATCGGAATCTTCAGCAGTTCAATCACTGACAACCAGATACTTTCTTTTGTTTTGTCCGTTGTCCTGAGTGGATTCGTGTATATTGGTTTTGAATTCATATATTCATTGGCACTTTTCGGTTCTTTTGATTTGTTTATCAGGCAATTGGGAATTGCATCACATTATCAATCCATGAGCCGTGGTGTTATTGATACACGCGATGTGGTTTATTATCTTAGTCTGATTGCCCTGTTTGTGGGATTCACCAAACTTAGCCTGGGAAGCAGAAAATGGTAGCAAAAAAGGACACACAGCCCAACAGCAGAAAAAGTCACATCAGAAGGACAGACCTCAGCCGTTTTGCCATGATGGTGATGCTTATCGCTGCAGTCAATCTGGCCGGCAGCCTGTTTTTTACCCGTATTGACCTTACGTCAGAGAAGCGCTATACCCTGTCGCCTGCCACCCGTGATATGCTACGCCAACTCGATGATCATGTGTATTTTCGGGTGTACCTTGAGGGTGATTTCCCGGCCGGGTTTAAAAAACTGCGCCGCGAAACCAAAGAAATGCTCGACGAATTCAGGGCCTACAGCAAATTTATAGGCTACGAGTTTGTCAATCCATCGGCAGGTGAAAACAAACAGGAACGTGATGAAACCTACAAAATCCTGATCGAAAGAGGATTGTCGCCTACCGACCTGCAGGTGCGTACCAAACAAGGAACACAGCAACAGATTATTTTTCCGGGTGCCCTGGTTTATTACCGCGACCGCGAATTTCCTGTTGAACTGCTCGATAACCAGTTAAATGCTCCTCCTGAAGCCGTTCTCAACAGTTCGGCTCAAAACCTGGAGTTCAAACTTGCAGAAGTGATAAAAAAGCTGTCTCGCCTGCAGAAACCTGCGGTTGCTTTTATTGAAGGCAACGGCCAGCTTAACAGCAACGAAGTTTTCGATATTACGGCTGAACTCAGCGATCAATACAGAGTCGAGCGTATTTTCCCTGACGGACAGGTAAACAGCCTGATTCGCCGTTCGGAACCCGACAGTGAAGGCAATGTCCGACTTCAACGCAACTTTGAAGCAGTCATCATCGCCAGACCCCTTGCATCTTTTAGCGAAAAAGACAAATTTATTCTGGATCAGTTTATCATGCATGGCGGGAAAGTCCTGTGGCTTATCGATCCCGTACTCACAAGCATGGACAGCATTCAGTTTTCTGAATCTACTGTCGGCGTTGACCTAAAACATAATCTTGATGATCAACTGTTTAAATATGGTGTTCGGCTCAACCGTAATCTGGTCCTCGACCTCAATTCGGCAGCTATTCCCATGCGGACAGGACAGGTGGGCAACCAGCCCCAGATCGAATTTTTCCGCTGGCATTATTTCCCTCTCCTAAATCCCGCATCAAACCATCCGCTTGTGCGTAACCTCAACAGCATCAAGTCGGAATTCGTAAGTTCAATTGATACAGTTATGGTACCCGGAGTGAAAAAAACGCCGCTCCTGAAAACTTCCGACTACTCTCGCACAGTGAGCACTCCTGCACTGATCACACTTGCCATGCTGCGCGAAAAACCCGACGAAAGACTGTACAACCGCCCCGGACAAATTACATCATGGCTGCTCGAAGGAAGATTTCCCTCACTCTTTGCAAACCGTATTGCCCCCGAAATTGCCGACAGCAAAGAGATTGGTTTCAAGAGCGAGAGCGAACCCACTGCAATGATAGTTGTTGCAGACGGCGACATCATCCGAAACCAATTTCACATCCCAAACGGTTACCCACTGCCACTCGGGTTTGATCAGTTTACCCGTCAGACTTTCGGTAATAAGGATTTCATCCTGAATGCAGTAAGCTATCTTGTTGATGGGCCGGGATTGGTAGGCATCCGATCGCGCGAACTTAAAATCAGACTGCTCGATATGACACAAGTGCAGGACTCACGCACTTTCTGGCAGGTAATAAATGTTGCTGTACCTGTATTGCTGGTCCTTTTATTCGGAATCGTCCTTGCCTATCTAAGAAAACGAAAGTATTCCCGGCAACAGTAATAACCACGAATCAATGAAAAAGAACCGATTAGCCCTGTTATTAACCCTTGTTCTGCTGCTGCTCACCTTAACACTGGTTGTAACAAACCGCACTTCAACTCTGGACCGCAAGGAAACATCCTTTGCCGTTTCGGATACTGCTGCCATTACGAAGATTTTCATCGCCGATATGGATACCAACCAGGTGCTTCTGGAGCGCAAGGGACTTACTTGGAATCTCAACGGACAACACCCTGCACAATCCCGCAAAATTGACCTTTTGCTGAACACAATGATGAAACTTAGGGTGAGGGCTCCCGTTTCACAGGCAGGGCACAATACTGTCATCAGCCGCATGTCAGGTATATCGGTCAAAGTGGAAGTGTACCAGATTGTGCCTTTCATTAATCTGTTTGACAGAATAAAGCTGTTTCCCCGCGAAAAAAAAGTTAAAACCTATTATGTTGGTGATGCAACAAAAGACAATATGGGAACCTTTATGCTGATGGAAGGTGCCAAAACAGCATACATTGTTTATTTGCCCGGGTTCAGGGGATTTGTATCGTCGCGCTTTACAGCATTTGCCGATGACTGGCGCGACCATGTGGTGTTCAGACACAGTCTTGGCAATATTCGCTCGGTAAAAATGGAATTCAATGCTGACAAAGAACAGGGTTTTCTGCTTGAAGCTCAGGAAATGAACAACTACAAACTCACCCGGCTTTCGGATATGCATCAGACTACGTCATTTGATACGCTTAGGGTGCTCAACTACCTTACCTCCTTTTCCGACATACGATTTGAGGCTTTGCTGAACAACAAAATGCCACGGCCACAGAAGGATTCAATCCTTGCCTCCCCGTTTATGCACAGAATTACATTAACGGATATGTCGGGCAAGCAAACTGTTGTTACAACCTTTGAGAAACGTGCAACCTACGACCCAAGGCAAGTAGATTATGAATTTGTGCCTGTTGACCTCGACAGGCTCTACGGCCTGGTGAACGACGATAAAGATTTTGTATTGATGCAATACTACACCTTCGATAAGGTGCTCAGACCTTTAGATTATCTTTTGGGATACTGATTATCAAGGCACAACAACCAGTTCTTTTCGGATAACGTGGTTCAAGCCGGGGTTCTCAACTTCGATGATTTGTGTCCCTGCTTCAGTAACCGGGAGTTCCAGTACCCTGCCTTCCATAATAACTGCACCTTCGCCACAAGCACCTCCTTTGGGAAATGTTTGCTCACCGATGACTTTGATTGTGTAGCCGGATACACTTTTGCCGATGATGAACCTCTTAAACTGGTGGCATGGGTCTTCGCCTATTGTTCCATAAAAGCCCAGCTGCAATACTTGCCCGATGCTCAGGCTGTCAGGCATGCTGATACTGTCAACCCTTATTAGGAATTCCTCTGGTTTCCGTGAAGGTTCATTATTACCACACGAAGATAAGGCAAAAGTGACGAGAATTGCCATTGGTAAAACCGATGCTTGTATCGTGTTACTTTTCATATCAATTGATTAATGCACTGTATTGCTCAAAGTCTAAATAGTTAGAGCATGCAAAGGTATGTATGGGCGATGGTTTTTGCAATGGCTTATGTTCGCTATCTTTGCCCCTGCTGAAAATTGTTATGCAACACATACTTCTGATAGACAACTTTGACTCTTTCACCTTCAACCTGGTGCAATTGCTGGCCGAAAGCGGCATTCCGCATATACTGCATTTGGTAAAAAACACCATCCGCATAGATGATTTGCCGGAAAAAACCGACAAGCTGCTCATTTCTCCCGGCCCGGGTCTTCCGCACGAATCCGGAAACCTGATGGAATTGGTCGGCCATTTCATTGAACAATGTCCTGTTTTGGGGATATGTTTGGGTCACCAGGCTATTGCCATACATTTCGGAGCCCGACTCACCAATCTTCCACACAGTGCTCATGGCCTTAAATCGCCCTGCTTCAGCACAATCCATCCCGAACCCGTTTTTTCGGGCATCAGTATGCCGTTAAACTGCGGCAGGTATCATTCATGGGTAGTTGACAAGTACACCCTTCCTGATCAGTTGGTCGTAACTTCGGAAGACGAATCAGGATGGATCATGTCGCTCAGGCACCGATCGCTACCTGTTACCGGCCTTCAGTTTCATCCCGAATCGTATATGACCGATGAAGGAAGACAGATGGTTACCAATTGGCTCAGAATCAACTAAACAAAGAATCTAATTTTTTGCAGCAATAGTTTCTATCTCTATTAGAGCATTCAGGGGCAGTCCTTTAACCGCAAAAGCTGCACGGGCAGGAGGCTCCGCCTGATAATAGCGCCCGTAAACAGCATTCATGGCTGCGAAGTTAGCCATATCGCTGAGCAGACAGGTTGATTTAACCACATCAGCGAAACTATATCCTGCTGCTTCTAGAATTGCTCCTATGTTTTTCATAACCTGTTCTGTTTGCACGGTGATGTCGCCTTCAACCATCTTGCCGGTAGATGGGTCAATGGGCACCTGTCCCGAAATAAATAACATTCCGTTTGCCTCAACAGCCTGGCTGTAAGGGCCTATCGCGCCCGGCGCAGCTTGTGTGGAAATAATCTTCTTCATGGAAATATGGATATTTTGATTTGTACGGGCAAAGATAAGCGAATCGTCTCCATCATTAACCTTCAGGCACCTGCAAATCAGGAAGGGGTAAACCCTGTTTATAATGCCGACCGAACCACGGGAACATAAAAAAAGCCTCCATGTTGAGGAGGCGTTTGTGGTACCACTCGGGATCGAACCAAGGACACACGGATTTTCAGTCCGTTGCTCTACCAGCTGAGCTATGGTACCAATATTTGGAATGAACTTGGGAGTGCAAAAGTAAAACTATTTTTTGATTTACTAAAATTCTTCGGCCTTTTTTGTCTCCGGATGCCTAATCACTTATTTTTGCGGGTTCAATACCCCTCATTTTCAATGCAACTGTTGATTGATTTAGGTAACACCCTCATGAAAACAGCCCTTTGGCAGGGTAGCCATTTGCTCGATGAAGCTGCCATGGAAGCTGAAGATATTGCCTCACTTTCGCGGATGCTGGAAAAGTCGGGCCGGCCTGATCTTTGTTTTGTGGCTGCAGTGAGAGAGTTACCTGCGGCATTGATGGACTTTTTGTTGCCCTTCAATCCAGTTTTCCTGAGCCATGAAACAAAGCTTCCGTTCAAAATAGCATACCTTAGCCCGTCCACACTGGGTCCCGACCGCATTGCGGCTGTTGCCGCTGCCTGGAAGAGGTTTCCGGGAAAAAATACACTCGTAATTGATATGGGCAGTTGCATCACCTATGATCTTATTACTGCTTCAGGGAGTTATGAAGGTGGCAGCATCAGCCCCGGTATCAGAATGCGGCTCAGAGCCATGCATTCATTCACAGGCAGGCTGCCCCTGCTCGAACCTTCAGAAGAGGCCCCGCTCACCGGCCAGACTACTGCGGAAAGCATTCTTTCGGGAGCAATGAACGGCACCAGATTCGAAATGGAGCAATACATTACTCATTACAGTAAACTTTACGAAGATTTAACGGTAATTGTAGGCGGAGGCGACAATAAATATTTTGATTATCAGTTTAAAAGTAGCATCTTTGCAGCCTCAAACTTAGTCTTGGAGGGCTTGAAAGTAATTTTGGATTTTAATGAATATCAAAAGATTGAGTAGATTTTTTTTCGTTGCTTCGCTTATTTTAATGGGGTCCGGTCTTTTAGCGCAAATCGGAGTTGATTCGCCTTATTCGCGTTTTGGCATAGGCCAAATTGAAAATAACAATACAATTGCCCGTTTTAAAGCCATGGGCGGAGTCTCTGTTGCTATGTCAGGGAATCGTTTTATCAACCCATCCAACCCTGCCAGTTATGCAGCTTTCGATTCGCTTTCATTTCTGTTTAATGCCGGGTTAAATGCTTCTTCCGTAACCTACCGCACTACAACTCAGACCGAACAGGGCAGTCATGCCACTCTAAGCTACATCACTCTTGGTTTTCCGGTAACCCGCTGGTGGCGATCAAGTACAGGCCTGCTGCCATACAGCCAGGTTGGTTATAGCATTCAGGTTCCGTTCGAAAATGAACAGACCGGAAGATATAATAAAGTATTTGAAGGTGACGGAGGCCTGAACCAATTATACTTTGGCAATGCCTTTAAGCTGCACAAAGACTTTTCGGTGGGGGTAAACCTGAGTTATATTTTCGGTCGAAGTACCAACAGCCTGCTGATTTATTCTCCCGATTCGAATTATTTTGCCAACACAAAAGTTGAAAACAGGCTGCAAGCCAACGATTTTGTTGTTGACTATGGACTTCTCTACCGCAAAAACCTCGGCAATAAAATGAGTTTACAGCTAGGTCTCACCTACAACCAGCAAGTGAATCTGGGTGTTAAAAGAGAATACTTGGTGAGGTCCATTTTTGGTGGGGTTAATGGTGGCGTGGAATATGTACTTGATACAATAGATTACAGGCCTGCGGAAAAAGGACAGATTAGTCTGCCGGCAGGCGCAGGTTTTGGTTTTATGCTCGAAAAACAGAACAGATGGCTGGTAGCGATGGACATCAATTGGAGAAACTGGGAAAATTTTAAAGCTTTTGGTAAAAGTGATTCACTGGTCAACAGTATGAATATCGCGCTGGGCGGACAGTTTACCCCAAACCACACCTCAATCTCGGGATACTGGAAAAGGGTTTCCTACCGCATGGGGGCCAGATACGAACAAACCTACCTTCAATTATTCGGAAAACAGATCAATGAGTTTGGCATTAGTTTTGGTTTGGGATTACCATTACCTCGTACTTTGACAACTATTGACATAAGCGCCGAAGTAGGACGAAGAGGAACAACCGAAAAAAACCTAATTCAGGAAACGTTTGTGAACCTTACCGTCGGAGTTTCGATTTATGAAAGATGGTTTGAAAAAAGAAGATATAACTAATTGTTAATCATAATATTAACGACAATGATAACAAGAAGCATTAAACTTAAACTACTGCTGCCTGCACTGATTATCTTGCTTGCATTCCCGTTGTTTGCCAGTCAACCAATTGATTTTTCGACGCTTAACAGGCAGGATACCTTAAAAAAATATGGTGAAGACAGTGTTACTTGTGTAATAAATCTGTCGCTTTACAGGGAGTTTTTTAAGCAGTGGAGGGCATCCGATTTTACAAGCACTGCCACCTTCAACGAAATCATCAAACCATGGAATTGGGTGTTCAACAATTGCCCCCTTGGCAGCGAAAATATATACGTGGACGGTGCCAGACTGCTCCAGTACAGGATTGAAAACGAAAAAGACCAAAATCTCAGGTCAAAACTCATTGACACTTTAATGATGGTTTATGACCAGCGCATCACTTATTTCCCCAACCATTTCAGCAAGGGAACCCCTCAGGAAGGCAGCATCCTTGGCCGAAAAGGGATTGACCTCTACACCTACGATCAGGAAAGGTACGAAGACACTTATAACATTCTCAAAAAATCAGTCGAACTCGAAGGCGATGCTTCCGACGGCACCGTACTTGTGTATTACTTCCGTTCCGTAATTAAAATGGCACGTAAGGGACTGGTTGACAGCACTATGATAGTTGATGTTTATGATCAGGTGATTGATATACTCGACCACAATATTGAGGCCCTCACCAAAAAAGGGGATACTAAATGGGTTGAGAATTACAAAAATTTCAAAGGCAACATTGATGCTACTTTTGAACCTTTTGCCACCTGTGACGACCTGGTAAGGATTTTCGACAGCAAACTGAAGAAAAGCCCTAACGATATAGCACTGCTGAAAAAAATCACCAATATGCTTGACAAAAGAAGCTGTCAGGACAGCCCGCTGTACCTTTCGGCAAGCAAGAAACTTCATTCCCTTGAACCAAGTCCCGAGTCGGCCTACCTTATTGGCAGGCTGCTTATCAGGGAAGAAAAGTATTCCGAAGCCCTCAGTTATATGGAAGAAGCCACGAAAATGACCGACACTGACAAACTTGGAGTTTCTTACAAGCTTTATGCTTCAACCTTGACAGTCCTTAAAAACTACCCACGGGCCAGACAAATGGCTCTAAAAGCACTCGAAATCAACCCTAATGATGGCAATGCCCTGATCATTATCGGCGACCTGTATGCTGCAAGCGCCAAAGATTGCGGCGACAACGAATTCACCTCCAAAGTGGCTTATTGGGCAGCAGTTGACAAGTACAACCGCGCCAGAAACGTTGATCCTTCTGTTGCAGAAGCAGCGGGCAAAAGAATCGGAACCTATTCGGCTTATTTCCCTGATATGTCAACCATTTTCTTCCACGACTATAAAGAGGGTGACTCCTACACTGTGGGCTGTTGGATTAACGAAACAACCACAATCAGGGCAGCAAAATAGACTTAGTGAGCTAATCAATACCTGATGACAAAATTTCTGAGAAGCATCCTGGCTGTTGTTGCAACCATGATGCTTTTTTCATGCGAAAACTCCCTGACTGTTGTTCAGGAACTTACCCGTGAGGACACCATTGCTGATGTAACTGCGCAGGATATCACATATATCAGGAGTGACTCAGGTTTGATTCAGATGACTCTTACGGCTCCACGAATGAACAGATATGCTGTCGAAGATCCAGCCGTTGAATTCCCCGAAGGATTTACTGCTTTCTTTTACGACTCAGCTCAGAGGGTAACCTCACAGATTTTGGCAAAATATGGCATCAGCTATGAGAAAACCAGACTGATTATTGCCCGCGACAGTGTGGAAGTGGAAAACTTCGAAACACTTGAAAAACTCAACACCGAGACGCTCTACTGGGATCAGCAGAAGAAAATTATATACACCAGCGCCCCTGTCAAAATTACCTCACCGGATAAAATTGTTTACGGCGACAGCCTCATTGCGACTGAAGGTTTCGACAGGAGAACCATCCACAATGTGAGGGCCACTATAGAGGTCGAAGAGGATGAATAAGAACCTGCACAGCGTCTCAATATCGTTTTTTGAATCGTACTGTTCCGAAAATGCAAGTATATTTGCTTCAACATATTCAATGAATTAAGCTTTGAATAACACCTATACTATTGTGTTTTCACTACTCTTGTCCGGATTTTTTACGGGCATAGAGGTTGCCTTTGTCACCTCAAACAGATTACGTATTGAATTGGACCTGAAAAAAGGAAAATTTTCAGCACGCCTGCTCAATGTGTTTTTTCAAAACCCTTCAAAGTTTATCGGCTCACTCCTGCTTGGCAACTACATCTCTATGGTTGTTTTTGGCATCGCCATGGCAGGCAGGCTCGAACCACTGCTTATTTCTGCGATTCCCGAAGCCTATATTACCGAACTGAACCTGCATCTGTTGCTGATTCTGATTGTTTTTCTGGCGATTCTTCTTGTGGCAGAATTTCTCCCAAAGCTGTTGTTCAGGTTCAATCCCAATGCGATGCTGAATTTCTTCGCCATACCGGTATGGGCGTTTTACATCCTGCTTTATCCCATTAATATGCTGTATATGGGGGTGAGTGGATTTATCATGAAAAAAATTCTCAGGCTCAATTTGGCACATACCGATTACAAATTCAGTTCCATTGACCTCAACGAATACCTGCAGGACTATACCCCGGACGAAGATAATGAGGAAGAAATGAATGCAGACATACAGCTTTTTCAGAATGCTATTGACTTCAGGCATGTTAAGCTTCGCGACTGTATGGTGCCGCGCACCGAAATTGAAGCACTCAGGTCAGATACAACCGTTGATGAATTGCTGAAGAAGTTTACCGAGACCAAACACTCAAAGATTCTGATTTATCATGAAACCATTGATAACATCATAGGTTACGCCCATTCATTCGATATGTTTAAAAAACCTTCGGATATCAGCGAAGTGCTGCGAACTGTCAGTGTTTATCCGGAAACCTATGCGGCAAACACCCTGCTATCGAAGTTTATACAGACCAGGCAGGGAATCGCAGTAGTTGTAGATGAATTTGGCGGAACCGCAGGTATCGTTTCGATGGAAGATATTATTGAAGAGATATTTGGCGAAATTGATGATGAATATGATGAGGAAGTTACTGTTGAGAAAGATTTGGGCAATGGCGAATATGTGTTTTCAACCCGGCTTGAGATAGACTACCTTAACCAGGTATATGATCTGGAAATACCAGAATCAGATGACTATGAAACACTTGCGGGGTTTATTCTTCATTATCACGAAAGCATACCTCAACTCAATGAAGAGATTGATATTCCCCCTTTTCGCATTAAAGTAATGAAGGCTGTTGCCACTCGTTTGGACGAGGTTCATTTCAGGGTTGAGCGGTAAAACCACTGTTTCTTATTGATTTTATGAAAATATTGTGGTTTCGTATCTTGATTAACAGCTTTTAAGCCAAAATATTTTCATACTACACAATTCTATTGTACATTTGCAGCCACTTTTAAAAACCCGTATTTTACTATGGCAGTTATTGGAAAAATCAGAAAACACTCTGTATTGTTGATTGTAGTGATTGGTGTGGCTCTGGCCGCATTTGTTCTCGGCGATTTTGCCACAGGCAACCGGCGCCAACAAACCTTTTATGTTGGAAACGTTTCCGGACAAGACATCACCATAACAGATTTCAACCGTAAGTTTGAAGAAAACCTGGAAGCAACCCGCCGTCAAACACAGAACGAGCGTATTCCGCAGGAAGAAATCAGCCGCATCCGCGAAAACACATGGAATCAGCTGATTCAGGAATTGATCATGAATAAGGAATATGAAAATCTTGGCATCGTCATTACCCCCGAAGAACTCTTTGACATGGTTCAGGGCCCTAATCCGCATTTTGCCATCATCCAGAACTTCACCAATCCTGAAACCGGACAATATGACCGCGAACTGGTTGTCCGCTATCTGCAAAACCTCGACCAAATGCCGCAGGTCAACAAAGACCAGTGGATGGTTTTCGAGCGTTTTCTTAAAGAGGACAGGCTCAGGACCAAATACCAGAACCTCATCATCAAAGGATATTACATACCAACCGCCTTTGCCAAGCTCAGCTACGAAGAAAAAAACGACAAGGTATCGGGCGAATTGGTTGGTGTGCGCTACAGTACAGTAGCCGACTCACTGATTAAGCTTACCGACAAAGACTACAAAGCATACTACGACAGAAACAAAGTGAGTTTTGAGCGCCAGGAAAGCCGTGATATTGAATATGTCGTATTTGATGTTGTTCCTTCACAAAGAGATATGGATGCTGCTGAAAGACTGGTAAAGGGATTGATGCAGGAATTCGCTGCCACCGAAAACATTGCCGGTTTTGTAAATGTTAACAGCGACCAGCGTTACGACAGCACATGGTTTGGCCGCACAGATGTTCCTGTTGTCATGGAAAAAGACTTGTTTGAAGCTGAAATAGGCAGCGTTCATGGCCCTTATTTTGATAACGGAGCCTACCAGATTGCGCGCCTTGTTGATGTGACTTTCCGACCCGATTCAATGAGGGCATCGCACATTCTGATCGCCTATGAAGGCTCTATGAGAAGTGAGGCAAAACGCACAAAGGATGAGGCTAAAGCCAAAGCTGACAGCATTTTGTCCGTCATCAGGCGCACCCCTTCAAAAATGGGCGATTTAGCCAAAACTTTGTCGGATGACCCAAGCGCTGCCCAAAACAATGGCGATTTGGACTGGTTCCGCGACGGGCAAATGGTACCTCAGTTTAACCAATTTGTTCTGGACAATAAATCCGGGACTATCGGTATGGTAGAAACCGATTTTGGCTATCACGTCATCCAAGTTACTGGCAAAAAAGATCCTGCAAAAAAGATCCGTGCCGCCATCATCACCTATCAGGTTACCCCAAGCACACTCACCTATCAGGAGGTATTTGCCAATGCCAGCAGATTTGCCACTGAAAGCAAAAGCCGCGAACGTTTTGATGCCACAATCGAAAGTATGGGACTGAGCAAAAGAATTGGAAATGCGCTCCGGACAACTACCAACACTATTGCAGGTATGCAGAACGCCAGACAGGTCGTCCGCTGGGCTTTCGACAACAAAACAAAAGTTGATGACGTCTCTACCATTTTCGACCTTGATAATATGTATGTAATTGCCACCCTGACCAAAATTCAGGAAAAAGGCATTCCTCCATTGGATGAGGTAAAAGAAATGATTGAGCCTCAGGTAAAAAACCTTAAGAAAGGAGAGTACCTTGTTGAGCGCATGAAGCCTTATGCATCAGACCTCGGACAATTGGCCACCGCCTTCAACACCGAAGTTTCTAACATAACTTCCGTCACCTTTGAATCACGCAATCTGGCTGGATTTGGAAATGAACCCATCGCCCTGGGAGAGCTTTTCGCCCTGAGGCCTGCAGCACACTCAAAACCGTTTGCAGGAAGCAATTCAGCTTTTGTTGTTAAAATGACCGACATCACCAAATCAGCCGAAAGAAGCAACTATGATGCCATCCGGAACGAACTAACTTCGACCTTTGATCAGCAGATAAAGAATAACGTAGCATACCGTGCAATCGAAAAAGCGTCAAAAATCGAGGATAACAGGTTGATTTTCTTCTAACAGAAAGAAAAGCAATACAACTCTTAAAGACTGTCGCGGGAAACCACGGCAGTTTTTTTTATGGCCAAATCAATAAATCAACCTGCATTTAACGCTTAAAGTATATTCAATCTGTTTGCGTCCTGCCTGATAAACACAAACAGCATAAGTGTAAATGCCCACAGACTCGAACCACCATAGCTGAAATAAGGTAAGGGAATTCCAATCACAGGCGCCAGCCCAATGGTCATGCCAACATTAATAGCAAAATGAAAAAACATAACGGATGCAACCCCATAACCATAAATACGGGCAAAAGGAGTTCGCTGACGCTCAGCAACAACAATTATCCGGCCAAATAAACCAATGTAAAGCGCAATAATAACCACTGAGCCAACAAAACCCCATTCTTCACCTACTGTACAAAAAATGAAATCGGTGCTTTGTTCAGGGACGAAATTATATTTTGTCTGTGTTCCATTTAGATAGCCCTTCCCAAAAAAACCACCTGAACCAATAGCAATTTTCGACTGGTTTACATTGTACCCTGCACCGGAAAGATCAACATTCTTACCAAGCAGGACCATAATGCGGTTCTTCTGATGGGGTTCAAGAACTTTCTCGTACACATACTCTGTACTAAGAACAAACAGCACCGAAACAACAAGTGCCGCAATTAATGAAAGTATGTTGGGCAAGTTTCTTTTAATAAAAAAGATGGTTACCAGCAAAACAGCCAGCAGTCCTGCAAAAACAATCCAGTGGCCGGCAAACAAGGTAGCCAGAAACAGAATAACCAGAATCAGCGCCAGAATCATTAGGCGCCCCGACATACCTTCACGAAACAAAACAAAATAAAACGACACGAAAACCAGTGCTGAGCCTGTATCGTTTTGTGCCAGAATCAACAAAGCTGGCAGAGCAATAATCAGACCTGCAACGATCTGGTCGCGCAACTTTGAAATATCTGCATAGCGGCGGTTGAGAAACGCAGCAAGGGCAAGGGCTACTCCAAACTTGGCGAACTCGGCAGGCTGAAGGGCAAAGCCACCTACCTGAAACCAAGATTTTGAGCCTGCAATGGTTACACCAAACAATAAAACAAAAACCAGGAGTAAAATGATCATCCCATAGACTGGAAAAGCAAATGCCACAAAAAATTTTGCATCAACAAGCAATACCAATATCCCGATCAGGAAACCGAGACCTATCCAGAGCAATTGCTTGCCATAACGCTGCGACAGGTCGAATATGCTGCTATAGGATTCGTCATATACAGCTGAATAAATATTCAACCACCCCAACAAAACAAGGGTTAGGTAGATCAATACCATTGGACGGTCAATATTCGACAACAGGCGGGTTTCGTTCCTCATTACTGTTCTATGTTTAATATGCCTTCGAAAATTCTTTGCTCAAGCAAAGGCCTTGTAATGGTGTCGGTTATATACAATTCCATCATCAGGCTGGCAATAGGGGCTGCCCATGTGGAACCATATCCTGCATTTTCCACAACAACAGCTATCGCAATTACCGGCTCTTGGTAGGGCGCAAAAGCAATGAACATTGAGTGGTCCTTACCATGTGGGTTTTGCACTGTTCCTGTTTTTCCGGCTGCCATTATCTGTGGCAGGCTATAACGCCTCGCTGTGCCATGGCTGCCTTCAAATACATCAAGCATTGCTTCCCTTATAACCTCAAAATGTCGCTTATCAATCCCCGATTCAATCTTCTTGCGAAGTTTTGCTGAATAAATGGTATCATCTTCGATTTCACGCATCAGATGGGGCACAAAATAATATCCGCTGTTTCCAACCATAGCCGCCAGATTGGCCAACTGCAAAGGGGTCAGCAGCATTTCGCCCTGTCCGATACTTAATGAACGAACAGTTAGTGCATTCCAGCTTTTGCGGTAAAGCTTGTCAAAATATTCTACTGATGGGATATTACCGGGCGTTTCAAAAGGAATATCAGTATCGAACCGATGTCCGAGACCAAATCGCATCATAGTCTGATACCAGTTTTCATAAGCCTTTTTCTGGTTACCATACTTCGGATTTGTCAGAGTGCTTCGAAAAGTGTTCCAGAAATAAGGGTTACATGAATGTTCGATGGCTTCTTTGAGAGCCAGGGGTGAGGCATGACTATGCGTACATTTGATCGGAAGACTTCCCTTGCCCTGACAGCTGAAAAAGGTGTTTTCGGTGATGGCACCTTCCTGCAAGGCTACCAGGGCATTGAACATCTTGAACGTTGAACCTGGAGGATAGGTCCCTGCCACAGCCCTGTTAATCAAAGGTTTCAGAGGATCATTTAGGAGTTTGTTGAAATTCTGTCCGCGTATCCTGCCCACAAGAAGGTTGGGATCGTATGACGGACTGGTGACCATCGCAAGAATCTCACCCGAAGTTGGGTCAATGGCAACAATACTACCCGTTTTACCCCTCATAAGAAGTTCACCATACTCCTGCAGATCGCCATCTATTCCGAGCACTATACTTTTGCCATTCTCAGGTATGGTGTCATAAATTCCATCCTGAAAGCTGCCTTTTTCGCGGTTATACACATCAACCATAATCACCTTCATGCCTTTGCGGCCTCGGAGTTCTGTTTCATAAAACTTTTCAATGCCCGACTTTCCGATGTAATCACCTGAACGGTAATACGGACTACGATCAATATCTGTCTGATTTACCTCACCAATATCGCCCAGAAAATGTGCTGCAATCGGACGTGGATACTTGCGAAGCGTTCGCGGTTGAAAATAGAACCCCTTGAAGCGATACATTTTCTCAATGATCACATTGTAGTCCTCACGTGCAACCTGCTCAAGAAATACAGAAGGCCTGAATCTGGAATATCGGCGCGCTTTAACAAACCTCTCCCTGAACTGATGCCTGTCTAAACCCAACAAACCAGCAAGCTCAAGGGTATCCAACTCCTTTACCTGTCCCGGAATGATCATCAGGTCGTATGCCGCCTCGTTGTAAACCAGCAAATCTCCATTACGGTCATATACCATACCCCGCGCAGGATACTGTGTTACATACCGAAGTACATTATTCTGAGAGGAAAGTTTATAGGAAGTGTTAATTACCTGTATGAGAAAGAGTTTCACGACAAATATCAGGCCTATGGTCAGAAATATCCCAAGGATTACGTTCTTTCGTGCTGAATAGTTCCTGATAATCATAATGCTGGTGGGAAGAAGTTGGTCATGACAAAAATACATGTAATTTCTTCATCGTTTAACCGGCAGCAACCGATAACAAAGGTTTGGGCTAAAAAAAAAGCACGGTCTAAATGCCCGTGCTACTATTACTTTATTCCTTAAGAAAAGCACTCAGTGGTCCTTCTCTTCAAGGAGTTTGCCGTTTTCATCCCACATAAACCAGGTTCCGGTTTTTACACCTTGCTCATATTGCATCTCATAGCGAAGCACCTGATTCTCATCCCAAATATACCATTTCCCATGCTTTTTATCATTTTCGTAACCGGCTTCGGCAGTTTTCAGGCCTTTTTCATTCCATGTAGCCCAAACTCCATGCTTCTTTCCGTTACTCCAGACACGCTCTTCCTTCATCGAACCATTCTCAAAATAATACCTGGAAATACCTTCCTCCTGACCACGTACGAACGTGCGACTGAGTTTCAGATTGCCATTCTCATAAAAGGTTTCATGGGTGCCGGTAAAGAGTTGTCCGTTGCGGTAGTATCCGTCCTGACGCTTCTCTATTTCCTGAGCCTGCATGATACTTCCTGCAACAATCAGGAGTACCAATATCACTTGTTTCATGACAGTTATGTCTTAAGTTTTAAACTATTTATAATTCAAATGTCATTATATGTAATTAGCAGATTACACTCATCAAAGATACGGATAATCAGCAAATGTGACAAGAAACAAAGAAAAAAAGACAAGCTGTAGCTTGTCTTTTAATAATCTTTTAAAACTTGTCACGATTTAGTTTTCATCCAAACTCAGGCGAATTTTCAAGTCTCCGGCCTTGCTGTCGGCTTTCACATTGCTTAGAGTCGTTTCCTGATAAGAAATATAATCAACCTTAACATTATATGTGCTGTTCGCTTTAAGGGTAAGACTAAAGCGTCCTTCGAGATCGGTGTAGGTTTTTGTATCTGTACCTTCGATACATACAGTAGCTCCGGCAAGCGCTTCACCGGTAAGCTGATCAACAACAATACCACTGAGGGTTGCTTGTGCAGGGACATTAGGAATCATACCATCGTTCTCGGCATTCAGATTCACCGTTAGAACAAAGATGGCGGCAAAAAACAAAGTCAATATCTTATTCATGATTATTTCAGTTTTAGTTGCTGCAAAAGTAAGTCAGTAAACAGCTCTGGGTCAACCAAAACCAGTTAAGTTTTCGTTAGGCTTATATTAAGATATTGTTAACTTATTGGAAATTAGTATATAACTCTTACTATCAGGGCTTTACAAGCACGATGAGTGGTGTGATCACCTCATTGCTCATCTGAAGCGAACGGTCAATTATCTGCACACTAAACTGTATGGTATCATAGGTTGAGAGGGGATTATACACAAATAATTCATAATCAATGATGCCCTGGATTGATTTTCGCTGGTTTCTGGGAAGCAACAACGGCATTCGTGCGTTCAGGCTAAGGGTATCGTACTGCTGGGTTGTGTTGTTCCATGTAACCAAAGGGACGAGAGTTCGTTGACCCTTCTGTATTTCAAAATAATTGATTATCAAATTGTAATAGTAATCTCCACCACTTTCAAAAGGCGGCAGGGTGTCGCCCTGCTCAAGGCCCAGATCACCGTCTCCATCCCTGTAAAAGACGCGTAACACACCTTTATCAGTTATCCCGGTCTGCTGATTCATCAACAGTGTAAAATCACGAAACTCAATATAGGGCTGCGGCGGATACTCTTCAAACTTCCGGCAAGAAACCAATCCGGTAAAGAACATCGCCATTCCCAAAACAAGAATCCATGTCAGGAAAAACCTCATAGGAAATTATTTGTGGTAAAATTACTACTTTTAACACAGTTAATGCTTGCTTAAAGTGACGGAAAATTGGATTAAAAGCATTTATAAAATTCATTCCGATGATGATTTTATTACTCTGGCACTTGAGCTTTTCAGGTATCAGGCCGAACATGTTTCCGTGTACCGGTCTTTCGTCAACTACCTGGGATGCAAACCCGAAAAGGTGAGCCACCTTGAGGATATCCCATACTTGCCAATAGGTTTTTTTTCGCGCCATTCAATCGTTGCTGATAACAGCAAAGCACCTCTTGTTTTTTTAAGTTCGGGAACCACTTCTTCAGTGCGTAGCAGACACGAAGTACTCAGACCCGACCTGTACATAAAAAGTTTTACGAATACTTTTATACATTTCTATGGCAATCCCGAACAGTATTGCATTCTTGGGTTACTTCCCTCCTACCTGGAACAGGGTGATTCGTCGCTGGTGTACATGGTTGATCATTTGATCCGCGAGGGAAATCATCCGATGAGCGGATTTTACCTGAAGCAATATGATGCATTGAAGCAAACCCTGGAATCTCTTGGAAGCAGCAGGCAGCCAACGATTCTGATCGGTGTGAGCTATGCCCTTCTTGATTTGGCTGAATCGTTTCGCATTGGTTTTCCGGAACTTATTGTCATGGAAACCGGAGGAATGAAAGGCCGACGCCATGAAATGATCCGGACTGAACTGCACCAGAGCCTATGCCATAGACTTGGTGTGCAACAAATACACTCCGAATATGGCATGACTGAATTGCTGTCACAGGCCTATTCTAAAAAAGACGGGCTTTTCAGAACACCCCCCTGGATGAAGGTGATTGTTCGCGACATGGACGATCCGCTGAGTATTGCCCCCATTGGCCGCACCGGAGGCATCAATGTGGTTGACCTGGCCAATGTATTCAGTTGTGCTTTTATTGCAACTCAGGACCTTGGCAAGCTACATGATGATGGTAGTTTTGAGGTTCTTGGAAGGTTCGACAACAGTGATGCGCGGGGTTGCAACCTGATGATTTCGTAAATCAGACAATGAAACATCAAGGCTGAACTTATCGCCGGGAAGCATCAAAAACCTAAATTTGTTCCTCAGTGTACACAAATTAACGTTAATTTGTAGAGCGTGGCAGATGTATTTACATTAACTTTGCAAGAAAATGCGTGATGATCAACCGTTATATCACTGATAGCATTGTACAAAGTTTGGTTCCGGGAAGGGTTACCGTCCTGTTTGGCGCTCGTAGAACCGGCAAAACCACACTAATAAATTCCATTGCTGATAAGCTATCCGAAAAACGTGTTTTAAAAATGAACGGGGAGGATCTGACTGTTGCTGAGATTCTGGCATCAGGCAGGCGGGAGGTTCTGGAAAGTTTGACACAAGGTTATGACTGTATCATTATTGATGAGGCCCAAAGCATCAGCGGAATTGGAAAAAACCTGAAACTTCTTATTGATTCCCGTCCTGATTTATCCATTCTAGCAACTGGTTCTGCATCTTTTGATCTTAGAAATCAGATAGGCGAACCATTAACCGGCCGGTCCGTTTACTTTTTGCTATATCCGTTTGCATACGGTGAATTGGGGATGGATTATCTGGAAACCCAAAGATCTATTTCCGATCTTCTGATTTACGGAGCATATCCTCAGGTGTTTCTCAGCAAGAACAGCAAAGAAAAAAGATTGCTGCTTGAGAACATCAAAAACGGGTATCTGCTTAAGGATGTTTTATTACTTGATAATCTTAAGGACAGTTTGTTTGTTCTGCATCTCTTGCGCCTGGTCGCATTTCAGATTGGGAATGAGGTCTCGTTTAATGAATTGGCCAGTCAGTTGGGTTCAACCGTAAAAACAGTACAGCGTTATCTGGATATACTGGAAAAGACCTTTGTAATTTTCCGTTTGAACGGGTTTAGCCGCAACCTCAGAAAAGAAATAACAAAATCACCACGCTACTACTTTTGGGACAACGGTATTCGGAATGTTATCATAAATAATTTGAATCCAATCGAACAACGCGATGATACCGGGAAATTGTGGGAAAACTATTGTGTTTCGGAAAGAGTTAAAAAGCAGGTATATCTGCAAAAGTTTTCCGATTTCTATTTCTGGCGGACCTATGACCAACAAGAAATTGATCTGATAGAAATTACTGAAGGCAGTATGTCAGCATTTGAATTCAAGTGGAGCCTTAAAAATGTCCGCATTCCCACTGCTTTTAAGAATCATTATCCTGACGCAAAATTTATGGTGATCAACCGCGAAAACTTCCTTGATTTTTTGAACCTTCAGGAATAAAGCACTTAAAAAACAATCCTTTCTGCGACCCACATAAAAATGATAGAGTTTTTGATAAAGGTGGATTGGCATGATTAAGAATAAAGGAGGTGTTAAATTGGCTAATTCGACGACAATGATGCGCGGGGTTGCAACCTGATGATTTCGTAAATCAGACGATTAAACATCAAGACTGAACAAATCACCCGGAAACACCTCCATAGGTTTGATAAGGCTTTCATCATCATTACGGGTGTTGTTGACCCTGGAGCTCACGGGATATTTTCTGAGCTTACCTTCATTAGTCGGTTTCAGTAATTCCATCAGACTGGCGGTATCATTGTCCAACAACCAGCGCTCTTCATCTTCGGGAGCAAGGATTACGGGCATCCGGTGGTGAACATCCTGCATCACATTGTTGGCTTCAGTTGTGAGGATAGAGAATGAACATACAGGTTTTTGATCCGGGCCTCTTCCCTCTTCCCAGATACCGGCCATAGCAAATAATGAATTATCCTCAGCATGAAAACGATAAGGTATTTTTACAGCACCATTTTTCCATTCATAAAAACCATTGGCAGGAACCAGGCAACGCCTCATGCGAAAAGCATCCCTGAATGCAGGCTTTTCAAGTATTGTTTCCGAACGGCTGTTGATGAGCGGGGTAGCCGGCTTTCCTGAATTGCTTGACCATTTTGGGATTAGTCCCCAGCGCATCAATTGGACAAAGCCTGGCCCTTTTGCGGTAACCACAACCAGATTTTGTGTGGGGGCACAATTGTAGCTGGGTTTATACATACCATCGAACACTTCGACATTGAATCGCTCTGAGATTTCCCTGCCCTTTACAGAAAGTTGAAACCTGCCGCACATTACAGTGAGATTTTTTCATGTAAAACAACATCATTAATTATTCCAGCATGATCGAAGGCCATATCAGGAAGTCTGTTGAGGACAAACCAGCAGGCCTCAGCGGCGTCATCACCGGCAATGGGTGTGGCAAAGATATCAAGCCAGGCAATATACACTACTGTAACTGTGCGGTGCCTCGGATCCCGCTTCGGATTGCCATAAGTCCGGAATTGGCTCATGATGGGTATATGAATTCCGGTTTCTTCGGAAAGCTCTCTGGTCGCGGCTTCCTGAAGATCTTCTTCTTCGTTGACAAAGCCTCCGGGCAATGCCCAATTACCTTCAAAGGGAGGAAGTTTTCGTCTGATCAGCAAAATTTCGGGCACAGTTCCTGTTTTACGTAGAACCACTGTATCCACTGTCAGTGCCGGGCGGGGATATTCATATGTGAATGGCATGAGATTAATTTACACCATCAAAAGTAATAACCTCTGTCAAAATCTGAAACATTTTTTCTCTTTCGAACACCTTGATAGGTTTCACCTCCATGAAACAAGCAAACCGCTTCTTTAGCTACTTTTTTGCTGTTTACATTCTTTACTTTCATTCCTTTTGCTGCATTAACCCGTTTTTAATCAGGTGATTCAGTACATAGCGAAGCGTATAAAAGCTGATTTCCTCGCCCAACACTTGCCGTGCCGCCCCCAGCGAAGGATCCATAGTTTCGATGAAATATTCAGAGACAAGCATTTTTTCACTGTTTGTAACAAGGTTGTCAAGTTCCAGCTCGCCCCTACGCACGCTCTGCGCCAGATGACCATGGATGGTACTGGTTGCAAGTCCGCGTTCGGTTGCAATCTGTTCAGGACTCATTCCCTGGCGGTGAAGTTGCGCGCTCAGGTTGCGGCTTTGATGTTTTTTTTCATGAACCGGTTCTTCAAACAAATCGTCATTTGCTATTTTACCCGAAGTTTCCGGCGGTTTTCCGTTTAAAAGTTCGAGTATCCAGCTACCATATTTTGAAGCCGTTACTTTACCTATTCCCTTTACTGCAAGAAGCGCCTGAAAATCAGCCGGCATTTCACGGACCAGTAAACGAATTGTTTTCACTGGTAATATCCGGTAAGGATCCAGCCCTTTTTCAGCAGCAAGCTCATCACGCCATTCACGGAGTTTTTGCTGAATCTCTGCTTCTGGATGCCTTTTTGCTTTTTTATGGGTTTTTTTTGCAAACACCGGCTGGTCAACTGCAGCCAAAGCCCTTGCACGTAAAAAAGCATTAATATCAAAGCCTTTGAGGGCCACACTCATACACGACAGTTTCTCCCAGGCATCGCGGTATATACGGTCGGCGATTTCGCCAAATTGCTTTGCCAGAAGCTTGTTATCAGTTTCAGGATTCAGTTGCTGATCGAAAAAAAGTGTCCGCAGCAAGGGCACAAAATAGGCGGCCGCTTTGCTGATCCTGTCCTTTAGTTCAGGGTAGTCTTCAACCTTATTTCTGTTTGCGAAAAGGCGGTCTAATTGATTCAAAAACTTCAAACTAACCTGATGTATCTGCTGCTGAAACCCATTCCTTAGTGCAGTAATTGAAGCTGAAGTTTTATCGTCAATGGCAGACTGGTTGTCGTACACAAAACGACTCAGCCTATCCATGCTGCGCTGAATTGAATCAAACTGAAACAGGTTTCTGACAAGCGAAAACTGATAGTTTATGGTTTCATGAAGTAGTTTTTTGTGGTCTGGTTGTTGTTCTTCGATCTGTTCAATAAAACTGCCAACTGTATCGTCATTTTTTATGGCTGATGCGTTGATTGGAGAACTAAGCACAAGCCCTTCGAGTGTGCGGCAACGGCTCAGAGCCACATAAACCTGACCATGAGCAAATGCCAGGCCTGCATCAATAACAGCTTTATCAAAGGTAAGTCCCTGACTTTTGTGAATGGTGATTGCCCAGGCAAGTCTTAGCGGGTACTGAATAAAAGTGCCGGCAACAGTTTCGGTTATTTCTCTGGTATTCTCATCCATTGAGTAACGACAATTCTGCCATTCGAGGGGCTCCACTTCAATCTCCTCATCGTCGGCACAAACAACTGTGAGGATTTTGTCTTCGATGCTGACAAGCTTCCCGATTTTTCCGTTAAAAAAACGTTTAGAAGGATCGGGGTCATTTTTCACGAACATTACCTGTGCTCCAGGTTTGAGTTCCAGTATATGTGAAGTCGGAAAGGAATATTCAGGAAAATCGCCCTCTACCTTTGCAGTAAACTTTTTCAGCTTTCCGGGCAGCGCATTCAGTTTGCGGAGGTTTATGGCATCTGCCTGTGCATTGTGTGTGGTAAGGGTAATATATCCCTGGTCTTCAGGAACTTCAAAATTTCTTATATGTCGGCTGTTCAGCATTTCAACGGCATCCATGTCGAGCCGGTTATCACGGATTTTATTGAGCAGATTGATAAATTTCTCATCCGATTGTCTGTACACATGGGTAAGTTCGATACGCACATAGTTGCATTGTTGCAAGGCCCTGCTGCTGAAAAAATATACGCTGTCGTAAAAGGGCCGAAGCATTTGCCATTCTTCTTCTTTTGCAACAGGGGCCAGTTGTCTCAGATCGCCAATCATCAGCAGTTGAACACCTCCAAAGGGCAGGCTGCGCGATCGGTATCGTCTGAGTACACTATCCACAGCATCGAGGAGGTCGGCCCTCACCATGCTGATCTCGTCAATAACAAGCAAATCGAGGCTTCGGATAATATCAATCTTGGTTCGGTTAAGTTTTTGAAAGCGTGCGGCTGAGGTTTTTGGATCATCTTGCCTGCCTGGCCATTGGGGTTTTGCTGTTTCGGGTAGTTGAGGGCCAAAAGGAAGCTGGAAAAAGGAATGTATGGTAACTCCGCCTGCATTGATGGCTGCAACTCCGGTGGGAGCAACAACAATAAATCTTTTGTGTGTGATGGTCCTGAGGTTTCGCAAAAAGGTTGTTTTTCCTGTTCCGGCCTTGCCGGTCAGGAAAATATGGGTGTCCGTATTACTGACAAAACCACTGACCAGCCCTAGGGCAGCATTCTCCTCCATGATTACTTAACAGTATGGTTGGGATGGGACGAATTTAAGATAATATCCCGAATAATGTGTGCATGATTTCAGGAATGTTTTCTTCTGGAGTTTTTTGGCAATCCCTAAACATAATTATCCGCAAAAGTCACGAAGGCAATTTCAACAACCCTCAAGTTTCCAATGTATTGCCCCCGCTGCCGCGCGAATTTCTCGCGTGGCAAATGGTTAAAAGGTTTACATTTGCTATAAGAGTAGTAACCGCAATGAACATGATATTGATTGAGTTGAATGTTACTAAGGCCACGCGATGGGAATCGCGCGGGAGCGGAAGTTGGTATTAACAATTTAGCCGATTTATAATTTATAAAGGATACCGAATCATGATCCTTAGTAAAGTGATCAGAACTCAATTAAACAGGATCAGAAAATAACCAATTCCGTGCAGCATAAAAATTATTTTTGAGAAATACAATAAATTAATTATCAGAATTATACACGAAATATTTAAATCATTTTTTAATAAAAAAAAGGTACGATTTTAATGTTTTTTGTTACTAATGGGTAGAAGAGTATTTGTTAATGTAAACGAATAGGAAAAAACTAGTAAGAGAAAACTGAATGGTTGAGAAATGGCCGATAGGTACGAACAAGCTGCATATATTTACATAAATATAATATAATCAGAGATTTAGTCAAAATTAAAACCCACACAAAAACCCTTACCACATGAGAAACTACAGATTATTTTTAGCAGCACTTTTATTAGTGTTTATCGGTGCTTGTAATAAAGAGCAAAATTCAATGAAGTCAGTTGAGGATGCTACGAGTATAATACGCATCGATAAGAGTGATGATGATCAAGAAATAATTAAAAAAATCATTGATTTCAAGAAGACACTTGATAGCCATAAGATAGGTGAATCATTGAAAAGTGATGAGCTTGTTACCATGGAAGATGCAAAATGTTTGATCGAATCTGTCATCAATGTTTATCATGGCTTTCCAGATGCTGAAGTTGAATATTTTAGTTTTGAGAAATCAAAAATTGCCGTTCCGAAGGTAAATCTTAACGACCTTATGAGCATTGAAGAGGTGGCACTTTTCGATGAGAATATACGAAGTAAAATTATTCTTCAATTGTCTAAATACGGAATTGATGGCAGACATCTCATTCTTACGCAACTTGCTTTTTCAAGAAATGCAGATTCGCTACTTATTAAATCCCTAATTGGGATTGAAGGGGATAATAAGCTACCTTATAAGGATTATTATTATGGCGACTTCATGGGGGCCTGTGATGGCACCTATGAGTTTGAAACCGATGCTGCCAAGAGAATTGAACATCTGGTACACTACCATTTTAAATCAAACAGGCCAACACCTCAGGCTAACTGCAGGTTTGTTTATATCAATCCAGCAACCAAAGAAATTAAAGAACCCTGGCTTCAAGAGTACCAGATTAATTTTCCTCCGGTAAATTACCTTGACTTCAAGGTTTTCTTCGCTTCAGACTATTTTAACGAGGTGCCACAAGGAGATTTGGACGATGAAATTAAATGCCTGGATTACACGAATGAGATGTTGTTTTACAAACAAAACTATATTGAGTTGATCGAGGAGTTTGAAATAGAGAAGAATAAGGTATACTCAGGATGTGTTTTTATTGGCAAGCAATACAACTACGTACCTGTGCCTCCTGTCCAGTATTATTCAATTATGCATGAACTTGCTTTTACAGTTTCTAAGCGAGTAATGATTTGTGATGCTGATTTTGAGCCAATTGCTATTGATTAGTCAAGTTGTTAGGATCATTTATTTGTATTAATCTATGAAAAAACAGGTAAATAGTTTGAAATCATTTTTCTTAACTGGAATATTGTTAACATTTTTTTTTCAACAATTCGCACAGTCCGGTTTTGAAATAAAAATTGATGAACCTGGTTTGTGGGAAACCATATACAATATTAAAGAAGTTGGCAATAGCCGTTTTGTTGCAGATGTCTCACGCGAGATTGCTGAGGCGAATCATTACATAAGAAGATATAATTCGCTTTATCTTTTAGATTCCCAAGGGCAAATACTGGATAATGACAGCATTATTAATGGGGACACACTTTTTTTTAATCATTGGTTTATTCCGTTTGGTGATAATGGTTTGTTATGTGCTGGTTCTCATGGAATTCTTGATGAAAACTTCGTTTTCCAGTTAAAGGGTGTCCATATTTGTTACTACAACCTTTCATATGACCAATTCGATCTTCAATGGATGAAAAAGCATCAATATTACAACAACATTGGCGAGGTTGCGTATTGGACAACAACACCTATAATGAAACCAGGAACAGATAGCTGTTTTATAGGCCTTGCATATGCACCAAACAGCGAAAATTTTATTTTTAGCTTCTCTGCACTTAATGGAGATAGTTTATTAATGAGACAAGTGGCTGCGCCTGGAACCTGGTATCCTGCCGGACTCCTGTTTTCATCAGATAACTACAGCCTGATGATGCACTTCCGACTTGGTACTTATTCTTTATACAGCAATTTGTTAGTTCGTTTTGATGACCAATATGAAGTAATCATTGACACATTGTTTTCAACAGGCACTAATTTAAATCCATGGTACAGCAAAGCCATGCAACATACAAATGGCAAAATATATCTGGGAGGTGAGGCCACATGGAATGACTGGCAAACAGGAACCTACTACCGGCATTTTGGCGTTTTCAGTTATGATAACAATTACGATCTTGTTAACAGCATTTATCTTACTCATCCGGACACAAACAGCCAAACTGCATGGGCAGAAACGATGGATATAAATTCAGAAGGAGCAATCTATATAGCATCAAATTACGATTTCAATGGAGGTCCTTTTTCAGGAAACTTTACTTATTTATATCTGGCCAAATTAGACGCAGATCTTAACTTGATTTGGGAGAAGTATATAGGTGGGGACAGATACTACAGCACTTCTACGATTTCCGCAACCACTGATGGGGGTGCTATTGTATCCGGATATGGTTATGACAAGGACTTTCCCGAAACCCGCGGTTTTGCATGGATTTGCAAGTTTGACGCTGATGGCATTGTTGGAACGAGCGAACATGTTTTGCCTGTTAAAGCCGCTTTGGTTTATCCCAATCCGGCAAGCGATTATCTTGACATACAAAACAACCATCAACATGGGATAGTGAGAATTTATGATATTTCCGGATGCATGTTACACGAGGAAATCTCAAATCCGGGAATACACCGGATTAACCTCATGGGGTTGAAAAGCGGTTTCTATGCTATTACCATTAGTGTCAACAATAAACAAATCCATAAACAAATAATCATCAAACAATAATTCAATGACCATGAAAAACTTACGGATGGGTTTATTTACAGTCAGCATAATGGCAGTTATTCTTCCTATGCAGGTTAGGTCGCAACAATGTACCTTTTGCCCAACATCGGTAAATAACGGATCAAGTTCCAGTGCGCTTGGTTACGGAAACAGTGCGCTCGGCGGAAGTTCTACCGTAATAGGTTTCCGAAGCGAATCCAATGCACAAGGTAGTATTGCTATTGGAAAGGATTTAGTAGTACCTTCTCAATTTCCTTATAATATAGTAATTGGAAGTGGTTATAATGAAAATAATAAATTAATAAATAGCTTTGGGCCATCGCTAATAGTGGGGTTCGGGAGTAATATCCATACATTTATTGTTTATACAGCCCCATCTAACGGCAAAACCGGTAAAGTTGGCATCGGTAGCGTCACCTCCCCCCAAGCCAAGCTACATATTAAAGCCGATACCGATGAGCCTGCCACATTGAAGCTTGAGGCCACCGGCACATTGGGCGACAATATTTTCTCGCGTATCTTGTTTACACCCAACCACATCATACAGGCAGCCGACAACCAAAACTTCACCTTCACCACCCAAAGCACCAGACATTTTGTGTTTCAGAATGGGAATGTGGGGATTGGCACAGCAAACCCGCAAAGGAAACTTCATGTGGCTGGTGATATTGAATTTTCAGGCAATCTATATAAAAACGGACTATTGTATAGTGGCAGCAATTGGACATTAAATGAGGGAGATATATATCGCTTGAATGGTAAAGTGGGCATAGGTATTTCGAAACCCGAAGCAAAGTTAGAAGTACATGGTACGCTTTCATTAGGGTATAATGTGCATGTGCCACAAGATCAAAACAATATGATCGTAGAAGGAAAGGTTGGCATCGGAACATTTGCACCGACTGAAAAACTGGAAGTTTTTGGAAAAACAAGAACCAGTCAATTACAAATAATTGATGGACTTTACCCCGGATATCTTCTACTCTCAGACGAATTGGGTAATGCCCTTTGGACTGATCCCGAAAGCATCACCAATATCGGCCCATGGACACGACAAGGTGATTTTGTTTTTGTAGCCGATAGCAGAAAAGTTGGTATTGGAACCAGTCAGCCCCAACAAGCCTTACATGTAGTTGGCAATATGTTGCTTGGGAATAACGGGAATATTATAGGCAACCGCACCAGTTGGCAACCGCTTAAAATTTTTGCCGGAGATGATGAGAACCAGGCTCATATTTCACTACATGGCAATCACACCGAAGCCGGTAGCATCAAGTTGTACAGCAGGGGTACCGAAGGCCAGATTGAATTTCACAACCAAAGCATGAAAGTGATGTCCATCAGGGCAGACAATTCAGTCGTTATTGGTAACCCGGATAATTCCTGTTTAGTTTTTATCAATGGTGAACTTACAGCAAATCAAGTGCGCGTAAACACCGGTTTTTGGTGGGATAAGGTATTCAGTCCCAATTATCCGCTGATGCCATTGGCCGAACTGGGAAATTTTATTGCTAAGAACCGCCATCTGCCCGAAATTCCGAATGAAACTGAGGTGTTGGACAAAGGTGTTGAGCTTGGCGAGATGAACGGCCTGCTGCTGAAAAAAATTGAAGAGCTCACCCTTTACCTGCTAGAGCAGGACCGCAAAATTAATAGCTTGCAAACCGAATTGCAGCAAATAAAAAAGGCAGGAAACAACAATTAAACAGGGAGGTGATGATGAAAAAGTTTCAACGTTTTTTAAACCTGGCAGCCATGTTTTTTTTCTTCTTACAGGCACATGGCCAATTTACTATAAAGTACAACTTCCATCCCCACGACCCCGATTCCTGCATTGTTTCCTTTGTTGACACGGTGAAGAATGAGGTAATCCGGTCTTTTACTCTGGTGGAATACAGCCCTTATTGGAATTTGGCTTTCCCGGAGACTGGTGATAAGGAAAGAAGAAAGAGTAAAACATTCAAAATATCAAGTAATGACTTCGTGGGTGATGCTTTTTTAAATTTTGTCAATTATTCAAACCAATCATTTTATCCTGCATATTGCCACAAAGAACCGAAGGCTGCCCATACTTATTCCACAATAATTATTTCGAACAATAAGCAGTTTGTAATAATACCCCATTATTTAAGTATTTATTCTGATAATTGTTTATATAGTTACAAGGCAGTTCTTCACATCTATAACTCAAAGGGAGAGCTTTTTCGGACCATCGAATCACATGATCTAGATATCACAGATGTTGCAATAACAGATGATGGGAATCACCTAGCCCATGCTTTTGGTGTGCATCTTGATAATGAAGGAGTGGATTGGACAAATACGGGCTACAGAATTATAGATATTGAAAACGACATGATTCTTCATACTCAATTAGTTGAATTTACAAATTCATATTATGACCTAAGCATTGGGTCTTTTGGTAATCTAATTAGTGCGTTCTACAGCGATCAATCAGACTTTAAGAAGTACGTAACACATACATTTTGCTTCGAAAATAACAATAAATACACTTATGCTTTTCATAAAGACATAATAAATAAATTAATTACTATAAGCGATTCGGGTTTTATTTTCGGCCAAATGGATAGAAATGATTTGAATAAGACAATGGTTCGCTTTAATGAAGTATTTATAATTGATAAAATAGAATGAAAAATATAATATTAACGTGGCTAATATTTCTTATTTCATATACGTTATTCGCACAGGGTTATGTTTTAAGATATAAAACCGGCGAAGGTACCATTACTCAGTACACGAAGTATGATATTACCTCTGATTATGGTGCGAGAGGAGAGAATAGTTACTGGCACAGAGGAATTGATTATAGAATTGAATATCAACCTGTTGGCTATCGGATTTTATCGCCTTGCTCAGGAACGGTAAAAAAGATACAGGGTGCCAGAGGGTACAAATATTTAATAGTTGAGGGTGATGGAGATCATGCGCATTTTGGATATGGCCACATTTTTCAAACAGTAGGCCCAACGATAACAGAGCCTCTGGTAATTGGCAACATGGCACTCATCCAAACTCAAACTTTGCCAGCTAAGTGGGTGATTCTAAACATCGAAGATGAAGAAGCATACGGAATCGAAGAAGGTGTAGTATTATTCAACGATCAAGAATATCCTGTAACAAATATCGTATTATTTGATAGGGAGTTAGCCGCAATAGGAAATTCTATGACTGAACCAAATACTACTCACATTCACTTACATCTTTATGCATTTCGAAACGTTAATGCTGCAATTGCTAATCACAACAATGTTTACAATAATTATGACCCTCTATCAGTATTGAATTACGGCACCCATACACAATATACTCATAGCATATTAGAGCATGAGATCAAGTATGGCAATTCAGGCAATTCCTATTTCAAAACGAGAGCAACCATGGATAATGCGGTGATGGGCTCCCGCTATCCAAATGCGGTGATGGATGTTGATTTGACTGAACTATTTATCAAACCAGCATTTAAACCATCTGAAAATCAATCAAATTGGGGTACGCCAACTTCATCCTATCAACATTACATAGGTAAATATTTCACTTCCTATATTGATCATGGTGGCCGTCGTGCATTTAACCCATCAGAGTTGTATCCTTTTGGAATTACAACTGGGCAAGGTTCAACCATTAAGACGGGTATTGAACCAATCGCTTATCACACCAGCAATGGTCATCCATGGGATAATTTTTATTTTTCAGATTTCTTTCCCCGAATTCATAAAGACCATTCTATTGGAGCAGCCTTACAACTTGCCCGCCATAACCTCGAAACCAGGTATCCAGATGGTGATTACGAAGCACATTCTCGGATTACAACAGTTAAGAACCATGTGTTTACTACAAATGAACCATATAATTTTGCAATCGACAACTTCCTCCCCTTTGTTCAAAAGGTTGAAGCCTATGGAAGCTTGCCATGGATGCCAAAGTATTCCCGTGAATGGAAAGCGTTAGGTAATGGAAGTTTTGTAATTGATCCGGATCCAATTGTTTACCTGAACAAGCAAGAACTTACAGTGCAGGTGTACACCTCGGAAGCAATGACTCGGGTAAGTCTTAAAGTTAATGGATATTATACAGAACAAACACATGCTTCAAATGAAGCTATGACCCTTTGGAGTTTTGAGGTACCTGCTACCAATTTAGTTGACAAAGCAAGAAACAAACTGGAGATTGATGGGTTTGACCTCCACAACAACCCAATGCAAAAAAATGCAATGGTAATCCCCATCAGGCAAACCCCCAGCAGTTGGAGTCCGATGCCCAATACCGGGCCTGACAAAAACCATGAAATACAAATTGGCACACCCGATATTGATTTTGAATATGCACAACTTGGGACAGGAGCCTACCAGTTCAAGGCCATATCGCCACATCCAATATCGCAATATAACTGGTTATTCGGCGATGGGCAAAACTGCTATAATTGCGGCATGCAAGTGGAACATTTGTATGCAAAGGCCGGGGTTTATAATGCCCAACTCCAAGTGGTCAGTTCTTTGGGTTCATTTAATGTGGATAAAGAAGTCATTGTGAATTTGCTGAATGTTCCTTATGCCAGATTCAATTTCAGTCCGCGGTTGAATGTCCCAAACCGTGATGATGAAATAACTGTAGAAGTTGATTTTTTTGACAAGACAGATGGCATTGTCAGCACTTATTATTGGGATTTCGGTAATGGACAAACATCAACTGAAAAAAACCCAAAGGGAATTGCTTATGTGCCCTATACTTATTACACTGTTAAACTGTTTGTTACAAATCAGGCAGGAAGTCATTATGCCGAGGAAGTCCTTTATTTCGATCCCACAACAACACCATGGGCCGGTTTGATCGCGTGGCGGCAAACAGAGTATTTCTGGGATTTTGATGTTTCGGTTGAAAACTTAAATCCACCCTATACATATCATATTGATTATGGTGATGGTTATAGCCAAACAATTGATGAAGTCAATCCCTACTATCGGTTCAGTCATTATTACTATAATTATGGCCGATATGCCGTCACCATTTCAATTACTGGAAAAGATGCCAACGGTCAAATCGCCTCCGCAGGTAATGTTGTTGAAATTAATGCTCAGCCTGATGAATTATTGGTTGGACTTACCGATGTTACTGCGACAGGCGATAAATACCCACTAACCAATGTTATGCTGCAGCCATCCCTAGCAAATGGCTCTGGATATGACGAAAACGATAAATTCACCCTTATATATTCGATTAAGCGTATTGGAGATCCGTTGTTTAATCTCCAAAAAGTTTTCACTCATTGGGGGCCTGTTTTTCCAACTCATACGTTTCAGTTTGATAAAGCGGGGGATTATCAGGTTCATCTAAGTATTGATGTTAACGCATTTGTGTATTCAGGACATGCTTATGAGCCAATAAAAATTGTTAATGCCCCAAAGTATATTGTTGCCAATATTTGTTGTCAACCTTACCAGGTTTGTCAAGGTGCAACCAATACTTATTATGGTGAAACCGGCCCTGCCGGAGCACCCGGTGTTGCCGATAATCAGTGGTTTCCAACAAATGTTCGCTGGACATTATTAAACCCGCTTGGAAATGTTGCTGCAACAAAAGAAGAAAGCTTCCTGCCGGAACATTACATATTTGAGAAATGGTTTACACACAAATATTCTATGTCAGGCACCTATAGGTTAAGGCTAGAGACATGGAACAACAATCATGGCTATGCAGAAAACGGATTATTAGATCCGAAATATAAGAATACCTTACCTTATTATGACGTGATTGAAAAAGAGGTTGTTGTAACTACTAATATGGCAGCATTGGAAATAGTTACAGACAATTACAGGTACTTCACATTTAATGCAGACGGTGAACCTGTTGGCTCATCTGCTTTTCAGATTTCTAATCCCGGGGCATTGTCAATGAACTGGTACATTGAGGTTCCTCAACAATATGAAAATTGGATACAAGCTATTCCGTCATCGGGCACTGACCTGAAGAATGGCAACATGGCAAATGTTGAGATCACTGCTTCTCAATATGATGGAGAATCTACTCGCTATGGTTATTTCAATATTCATGGGGTGGATGGGCAGGGTAATCCGGTACAGGGTAGTCCATCCTGGATTCAATTTGAACAGTGGGGTACTGAGGGGCCAGGTTCTCAATTAGTTAGTGGCAATAACCCAAATCAGCAGTTTGGATATTCAGTTTCGATTGATGGAATGGTAGCCGCGATCGGAGCACCGGGTAAAGTTGCAGGTGATCCGAGTATTGCCTTCATATACGAAAAAAACCACATTGGTCAATGGGTGCAGAAAGCCCGTTTAATGCCACCTTCAGGACAAAAA
>Ga0351834_1001_pt1 | contig 42476 bp, 30 predicted proteins | sample BONcelHFGM3001C6_FD_206754 | JGI IMG/M metagenome (GOLD analysis project Ga0351834, IMG submission 206754) | Enriched cells from coal bed in the Powder River Basin, Montana, United States - BONCAT cells FGM rep1 HSBNCT.FGM.300.1.C6 ... | reverse complement strand
CGAGGTTGCTTCGCTACGCTCGCAATGACACCTCCTCGTGCTTAATAGAGAGAGTGGGGAGGCGCGTGTGCAAGCACACGCGCCTCCCCACTCTTAGTTCATTCAACGCCACGGTGTCATTGCGAACCGAAGCCGCAGGCGGAGGTAAAGCAACCTCAATCTATGAAACTGCCAACCAAATCATTGCGAGCGTAGCGAAGCAAACGGGGATTTAAGGGATAAAGAATTTTTCTATTGTGCTAACCATATACTCCATCTCCCTCCTCTTCAAACTATAAAAGAATGGCAGCCGGAGGATGGTGTCAGAGAATCGATCGGTATTTGGGAGTACACGACCATCGTGCTTCTCTTTGAAATAAGGGCTGCTGTGCAGGGGGAAGTAGTGAAACACAGCCTGGATGCCGTTGCTTCGGAGGTGGTTGAGCAGGGCATCGCGTGTTGATTTGTCTTGCAGCGTAACATAAAACATGTTCCCGTTTACAGTGGCATGCTCGGGGATTGCAGGTCGGAGGAGACTGCCCTTCTCTTCAAGAGTGAGAAGCCGCTCATGGTATTCCCACCAGATCCATTTCCGCTGCCGCTGGATTTTCCGGAACCGTTTTATCTGCGCATAAAGAAATGCGGCCATCGCATCGGAAGGAAGGAAGGAGGATCCGATATCCACCCACCCGTATTTGTCCACTTCACTCCGGTAAAAGGCAGCCCTGTTGGTTCCCTTCTCCCAGATGATCTCCGCCCTATTCAGGAAGGGAGGATGGTTGATAGCCAACATACCCCCTTCTCCGGAAATGATATTTTTTGTTTCATGGAACGAAAAAGCTCCCAAATGACCAATGGAACCCAATGGCTCATCTTTGTAATATGATTCGATTGCATGAGCGGCATCCTCCACCACCAGGAGGTTATGCCGGCTGGCAATTGCCATGATCTGATCCATATCGCAGGCAAGACCGCTGTAGTGAACCACCACGATTACGCGGGTAGCGGGAGTAATCAGCTTCTCTACTTCAGCTGGGTCGATGTTGGGAACCGTGCCCAGGGTATCAGCAAAAACCACCTTTGCTCCCCTAAGCAGAAAAGCATTTGCAGTAGACATAAAGGTAAACGAAGGCAGGATCACCTCATCGCCCGGCTGTATGTTGGTAAGGATGGAGGCCATCTCCAGGGCATCGGTACAGGAGGATGTAAGGAGCACCTTACGGAAGCTAAACTCCTCTTCGAAAAACCGATGACATAATGCTGTAAACTTCCCATTCCCTGCAATAGTTCCCGACATTGCCGCCTGAACCATGTATTTCATGGAGATGAGAGGGAGGTAAGGCTTGTTGAAGGGAATGTTCATAAAGTGATGAAGTGATGAGGTGATGAGGTGATGAAGAATTTGTGAATTGGTTTGTTTGTTTGCTGATGAGCTGCGAAATTAGGAAATAGTTTACTTTTGTACGCAATTATCGAGGTTTTATTGTTTATTCCTTCCCGTGGCGAAACGATCGTACTTTCAGGATATCGTAAGTGTTTTTGGCAGTAACCTTTCTGTAACCATCAGCAACCTGCTTGTCGGAATCATGCTTTCACGAATCCTGGGAGCCGCCGGATTCGGCATCTACTCATCCATCATCGTGGTCCCCATCATCGTGATCGGGTTTACACAATTTGGCATCCGGCGATCAACCATCTACCACATCGGAAACAAAATCCTCCCCGAAGAGAACATCATCTCGGCCCTCTTTCTGCTGCTTCTCTGGACCAGCGCCCTGAGCATCATCATTTGCGGGGTCGCCTTTTTCTTCTACGGAACACAAAATTTCGACCCGCTGATTATCGGCATCGTGCTTCTGACAATCCCGCTTCTCCTTGCTAACATGTTTGCCGGTGGAATCTTTCTGGGGAAAGAGGATATCCGAAACTCCAACATCGTAAATGCAAGTCCTACTGTGCTGACCCTCCTCTTCACAGTAGTCTTTGTATGGGTGGTCCCGATGTCGGTACTGGGAGCTTTCATGGCCATTGGACTGGCGAATCTCATCACCTTCTTCATTGTTTTCAGGAAGCTGTTTGTTAAAAGTATCGTGAAGATCAACTGGAAATACCAGGAACCGGTGATGAAGAGCATGATCAAGCTTGGGCTGGTCAACGCGATTGCTATCTTTATCATGCAGCTCAATTACAGGATGGATATCCTGATGCTGAAGCAATTGTCGACATTCGAACAAGTTGGTTATTACTCACTTGCTACACAAATCGCCGAACAACTCTGGCATATTCCGTTTGCCATCGAAATGATCATCCTGAGCAGGAGTGCCAATACCACCGACAACGAATTCCTGCATAAAACCGTCGCCTCCATCTTCAGGGTATCACTGGTCCTGGGAATAGCAATCGGTACCATCATCTTTTTCATGGTTCCCGCGATGGTTCCCCTGGTCTTTGGAAAAGAGTTCGTCCCCACTGTAAAAATGATCCGGACTATCCTGCCCGGGATACTGATCCTGGTTGGATTCCGTATCCTGAACAGCCGCCTCACCGGGATGGGGAAACCGCAGGTTGCTATCTATACCTTTATGCCTGCTCTGCTCATTAATTTCATCCTCAACCTGATTCTCCTTCCCCGTTACGGTGGTATTGGTGCCGCCTGGGCCACAAACGCCAGCTATGCCGTCGGGTCTATTGCCTTTCTCTTTGCCTATGCCCGCATTACAAAAATGTCGGCCCTGCAGATCTTTACCTTCCGGAAAAGCGATTTTTATTTTTTCAGGGACCTGAAACAATACATTTTACTCAGACGATCACGCAACGATGCCAAAGAAAGCAATTAAAGATATTCCCATGTTTTTCATCATGGGTCGCCCCCGATCGGGAACCACATTGCTGAGCGCTCTCTTCGATGCACATCCGAACGTAAAGATCCCCCCCGAATTTCCGATTTTCCTTGGACTGATCCAGCGTTTTAAGAACATCAGAAGATGGGATGAAAGAAATATCCAGGCATTTGTCGACCACATTTTTGAGAACAACGTTTTCAACCACCGTACACTGGAGAACCTGAAAGTCGACCGCGCCACCCTTACACAGGAACTACTGGCTGCCGGATCTGAAGCCTCGCTGGCCGACCTCCTGAAAGTATTCAATGCCAGCGCCTACTCACTTTTTCCAAAGGAGGAAATCCTGCTTATCGGTGATAAAAACCCGCTTTACTCCATCTATATCAAACGCTTTATCCATACCTTCCCGGATGCCAGATTTGTTTGTATCACACGTGATTACCGCGACAACTTCATCTCCATGAAGGGGCTTGCCGACCTGAAGCTGGAGGCACCAATCCTCACCCTGCAGGTATTTCGATGGCGGTTCGTAGCCAGGGAATTTCTTCGCTACAAACAGAGATACCCCGAACGGTTTTTTATTGTCAGGTATGAAGATGTTGTGATGAGTCAGGAAGAGACCATCCGAAACGTTTGTAATTTCCTTGGTGTACCTTTTGATCCTTCAGTCTTTGAGTTCCACACCAAAAAGGAGGAAACGGAGAAGAGCTACCCCCAGGAGATCGTGAAACGGATCCACAACAGCTTGATGAAGCCGATCAACACTGGAAGGATGGGGTTGTGGAAAACAGAACTGACACCCTCCCAGGTGAAGATAGCCGACCAGGTTGCAGGTCGGTATGCCGAAACAATGGGGTACCACCGTGTGGATTCCAGGTTTCATCTCGCATTGTTCCTGAAAACCCTACCGATGGTCATCTATGGGATGATCCTGTTCAAATTTATGCAATTTGGATCTATTCTTCCTTATAAATTAAGCAGCTGGATATCAGTTAAATTGCTGATACTTGTTCGAACCCACCATTTTTTTTTCGGTAAGAAATCCGATTCCTGAGCCAACCTTGATCCATTTCTGTTGTCTGAACATGTAATACGTATATAGGGTCAGACATCCATGAAAGAAGAATCCCATTCTTCTGCTCCTCTGTTTTTTATTCTTGGCCGGCCCAGGTCGGGTACCACATTGCTTCGCCTCTTACTCGATATCCACCCAAATGTGGTTGTCCCTCCCGAATTTCCAATCATCCCTATCCTGGCTAACAAGTTCAGGAAAATAAAGCGTTGGGACCGGGAGAAGGTCCTCTTCTTTATCGATCACATTTACGAAAACCATAAATTCGGGCACAGGACGATAGATCAGCTTCGAATCGACCGCAAGACACTTACACAAAACCTGCTGAATCAACTTCCAGGAGCGACACTGGCAGATCTCTTCACCACCTTCAATGCCAGTTACGGTTCTCCGTTTATCAAAGGTCATCTCGATTTGGTCGGGGATAAAAACCCGCTCTATTCGATCTTCATCAAACAGCTTATGAAGATCTTCCCTGATGCAAAATTCGTCTGCCTTGTGCGGGATTACCGGGATACTTTCTGCTCCCTCCGCAGCTTGACCGCCGCCCCCATTGAGTCGCCCAATGTGGCACTCCAGGCAAGTCGCTGGAGGTTTGTCGTAAAGCGCTTCTACGGGTACGCGAAAGAGTATCCCGACCGTTTTTATCTCCTCCGCTACGAAGACCTGGCTTCTCAACCCGAACACTCCTTCAGGAAGATCACCAATTTCCTGGGGATCCCATACGACGAATCGGTCTTCACTTTCTATCTGCAACGCGATAAGATCATCGATACCTATTCGGAGGAGAACATCCGCAAGTTTCACAGGAACCTCATCTATCCGATCAACACAGGCAGGGTGAACATCTGGAAGGATAAGATGAGTTCGGAAGAGGTTGCCATGGCCGATCAGATAGCAGGCAAGTATGCCGACAATCTGGGATACGAACGAAAATACAAAGATTTTAATTTTAAGATCTACCTGGAGTCCAGGCCAATGGCCATTTACAGTTACCTGTTTTTTAAATTCCTGGAGTATGAAATCCTGATGCCTTATGGCTTCCGGAAATTCATAGCGTTGAAAATGAAAAACCTTGTTAGATTATACATGAAAGCAAACCCCGAGCTGGATGTAACTCCTATTCGCTCAGGTAATAAAACCTTCCCTGAGCATTCTCTTCAATCCTCGTGACCCATGGAATATTGGGGAGGTTATCCTCAACAAACTGCTCCAGTTCAGTTCCAAGATCCTCAGGCTCCAGCTGGTAAATTGCCGAAGTATCTCCCCCCGACATTACCGTTAGCGCTTTGACAAGCTTTTTCGATTTTGCTTCAAAGGTTTGCTTCTTCAGGATGTAGAGTTGGTTCTCCTTCTCCTCTTGGCCTTCGCACAGCTCGTAGCCCAGACTTTTGTTGTATTGGATAGCCCGGAAATTGTCCTTCAGGATATGGGCATAAAAATGATCCCAGCCAAAGATGCGGAAAAACATCTGTGTCAGCATGATCGACACAATGGAAGGGACAAATGTTCCCCAGAATTTTTCATCAGGAATAAATATACCCGACTCCAGATGACGGCTCTCCCAGTCGATATCTTTCACATTGATCAGCCCAATTTTATCTCCCTGATAAACAATCACAAAGTAGAGATTCTTTAAGTTGGAGATCGACTTGAACCATGCGCTTTGCATCTCCTGACTAATATATTCCCGGTACTCCATCCGTTCAACGATCTGAGGTGAATTCCTCCACTGCCTGACCAGTTCAATATCCTCTTCCTTCAGACGAATAATCGTTACACCAAACTGTGTATACTTCATGTGCTGCTAATTGTAATTCGTGTCAGATAATTTTCTGGATCGAAAACGGAGGCTTCCGGTTCTGGACCTCATAGATCCGGCGGAGATACTCCCCGATCACGCCCAAACTGAAGAGGATGATGCTGGTGGAGAATAGGATAGCCACAATGAGAGATGTGTATCCCAGCGGCACGTCAAAGAGCCACTTCTTGACGATGTGGTATACACCGTATACGAAAGTGACCAGCGAAAAGAAAAAGCCTCCGTATACCAGAAACTTTAACGGAAGCATGGTATAATACATCATGATGTTACCGATCAGATGTGCCAGTTTCAACAAGGTATAACCTGACTGCTGGTATTTCCTTGGGAGATGGATCACATCCACAAATGCAATGTCGTCGGTATACCAGTACAACACCTCATCGAGGTAAATGAAGTGCTGGTTGTGCTGCAGAATTTTATCTGCAAGGCTGCGGGTGATGAGTCTGAATGATGATCCTTCGCCCGGACTTCCATGCATCACTTTTGAGGATTTCTTGAGTGAAGCGCTTCCCAGATTCCGTGCCCTGGAGTGGTTTTTCTTCCGGGTGATGCCGTAGATCAGATCGGCCGGTTCTGCTGTCATGGATTCAATCAGTCGGGCAATTTCGGAGGGAGGCGTCTGGAGGTCGTCATCAATGGTGATAATATATTCCCCCCGGGCAAACCCGAAGCCGCAGAGAGTGGCATTGTGCTGTCCGAAGTTCTTGCTCAGGCGGATCGCTTTTATCTCATCAGGATGTGCAGCCTTCAGCTTCTTGAGAACCTCCCAGCTGTCATCCTTCCCATGATCCTCCACAAAGATCGTTTCAAAGTTTTCTTTTCGTTCCCCAAACAACTTTTTGATTCCCAGAAACAGCTCTTCCAGGGAGTCTTCGCTGTTGAAGACGGGGATGACGATTGAATATTTTGGATTATTGGTCATTTGCCTCTTTTTTGCCCCTAAATCCCCTGAAGGGGACTTACTCCCCTTGCGGGGGCGGGAGATCATTCATATCCTTTTCCCTGAGCCCTGTGCTCTGCGCTCTGCGCCCTGTGCCCTGTGCCCTGAGCCCTGCGCCCTGTGCCTACTCCCCTCCCAATATTAATGTTGTCCCTGTCACCCACCTGGAGGCATCGCTCAGAAAATAGAGGATCGCTCCCATTACATCTTCGGGTTTGCCAACTCCAAGCGGGTAGCGTTTCACATACCTCTCCAGCGCCTCTTCCTGCATCGCCTCCTCCGCCGGGCTTTCAATCATCGGTGTGTCGACCAGTCCTGCCATCAGGCAGTTGGCACGGATTCCCTTCCCAACTAACTCAAGGGCAAGGGTTTTTGCATATGCCTCGAGCGCTGCCTTTGAGCCACTGTATAGTGCGCCTCCAAAATAGGGATTTTTCGTTGCAATGGTTGACATAAAAAGGATAGATGCCGATTCGACCACTTTTTTCTTTCTCAGAAGTTTTCCCGTAAGATTGACCGGAACCATGTAGTTGATGGCAAACATCCGGTCGATATGCTCCTGCAGGATGAACTTTACTGGTAATGGACCAACGATTCCTGCACAATGGAGGATACCGTTCAGTTTTGGGAGATCCGTAATCAGTGAATCCATCTCAGTCTCAGCAGTCAGGTCAGCGACCTTCATCGCATGCTCATCCCCTTCGAGCCGATCAAATGTCTCCTTTAGGCGCTCCTCATCCCGGCCGGTTATAAACACGGTTCCACCCGCCTGGCTGATGTGAATGGCAGCCTCTTTACCAATGCCACTGGAGGCGCCTGTAATGAGGATGGTTTTGCCGGAGAGGGAGAAAGGATTATTCATGACACTCAATAATCAATAAACAATAACCAAATTACAAATAATAATCAGATTTCAATGTCCAAATTTCTGAAACAATCTTCCAGAATAACGTTTTGATCATTAGTACGTTGAATATTGGAATTTATTTGTCATTTGGAATTTGAGATTTAGATATTTTTTTCACAGGAACTCTATTACTTCCGGGCAAACAATCCTGTCTGTTTCCAGTAACACTGATCCCCAGGAGAGGCCCACGCCAAACGCCGAAAGCAGTAGTTTGACCTTTCCTGTTGTCAACCGCTCCCTTAGCTGCGACACCATGGTCAACGGCACCGAAGCGCCGCTGGTATTGCCATACTCCCTGATCGAATAAGGAACCTTTTCCGGATCCAGCTTCAGCATTTTCCGTATGGTATTATTGATCAGCAGATTAGCCTGATGAAAGACCAGGAAATCAATGTCGTCCAGGCTTTTTTCCGTGTATTTCAGTAATGATTTGATATTCGGAACCACCTCCCTCAGGCTGAAGTTAAAGACTTCGATGCCGTCAAGTTCGACATTCAGCCGTGAACGGATGATCCCTTTGGAGATCTTTTTCATATCAAACGACTGCCTTGTCATCTTGTGCCGGGCTCCTCCATCCTTGATCATGATTGCCTGGTATCCCGATCCGTCGGTCTGCAGATTGAAGTCAAATGGGGTAGCATCTGGTTTATATTCCAGGGCTGTCACGGTTCCGGCATCCCCGAAGAGCGGGTAGGTGCTTTTGTCGCGGTAAGAGGTGGTCAGCGTGGAGATATCCCCAACCATCAGCAGGGCTTTCCTGATGGCCCCAGCCTGCATCATGGAGGCTACCATCGAAAGACCGTAAACGTATCCCGAACATCCCATCCCAACGTCGTAAGCGATGCAGGAGTGAGGTAGTCCCAGCCGGTCCTGAACGATACAGGCGGTGGTTGGGACCAGGTAGTCGCGCGATTGGGAGACAAATACAAGTAGTTCGATCTCCTTCCTGTCCCATGCCAGGCCGGTCAAAAGTTTTTCAGCGGCTACCACGCACAAATCAGCCGTTGTCACCCCTTTGGGAGCCACATGACGGGTTTCAACGCCAATATTCTTAATCAGGTATTCCCGCTCTTTTTTGGAGATCCAGGTATAATCAGCATTATTCTCGCTTGGTTGCGGAACGCAGGCTGCCAACCCGGCGAGCCGGATTCTGGGTATGGAAAAAATGGCCATCTATTTCTCTATCCGGGATGCGACCCGGCTGAAGATATCGTTTACGGTTTTCGACTGAATCAGATCATCGGCAGAAATGGTCACATCGTATTCGGTCTTTACCATGGCAATCAGGATCAATGCATTGATCGAATTCCACTCAAACACCTCTCTGAATATGCTGTCGGGCTTCAGAACTCCCGGCTTCAGGTCGTCAAATTCGTCTTCAATCTGCTTGATAAAGGTATCAATATTCATCTATGATTAATATTTAATTCGCAAAATTACGCTTTTCCGGAAAACAGAAGAAATATTATTAGTAGCTTTGTACTGAGCTACAGACTAGTTATTATTTTTTATTCTTCTTTGCCAATCTTTTCTCCCCTCTTTTTACGTGGTGGGATGAGTCTATGGTATTGTAACCGTGATGCTTGCAGAACGAAAGAAACTGCTATTGATTAATCCGGTCAACCAATTCCGTCAGGGCTTGGCTATGGATCATTATGCCCTCACACCACCACTGTGCCTGGGGATCATCGCAGCCTATACCCCGTCTGACTGGAAGATCCGGATCCTGGACGAAAATTTTTTTCCGTTCAAATTCAGGACAGCCGATCTGGTTGGGATCACTGCCTATACCTCCAATGTTTACCGGGCTTATCAGATTGCAACAGAGTACAGGAAGCACAACATCCCGGTTGTGATGGGAGGGATTCATGTCTCCATGTGTACCGAAGAGGCTCTTCAATATGCTGACAGTGTAGTTGTTGGAGAGGCAGAAGCCATCTGGCCCCGGGTAATTGCCGATTTTGAAGCAGGAAGGCTGCAAAAAGTCTATTACGGAAGTCGTGATGAGTTGGCCGACCAGCGGATCCCCAGGCATGACCTCTACGATCCGAGATATGTTTGGCGAAGTGTCCAGACCTCCCGGGGATGTCCGATGGACTGTGATTTTTGTTCGGTCACCTCATTCAACGGAGGCAAGTTCCGCTTCAGGCCGACCCCCCAGATCCTCGATGAGCTTGAAGCCTTTCACGGGGACAAGCGGAATATTTTCTTCGTCGACGACAACATCGGGGGGATCACCAAAGCTCATCAGGAGCGGGCCATGGAGTTTTTCCAGGGCATCATTGACCGGAAGCTGAAATTCCCCTGGTTTTCCCAAACCTCTCTCGATATGGCCGACAATGAGGAGGCGCTGAAGCTCGCCGCTGCCAGTGGCTGCAAGCTTCTCCTGGTGGGAATCGAGACAGAGACCTCAGAAAGCCTTGGCTCGATGAACAAGCGGATCAACCTGAAAAAGGGGGCGGAAAATTACCGGAAGATCATCAGGAAATTTCACAAACATGGCATCGCGGTTTTCGGCACCTTTATCTTTGCTGCCGAAACCGATAAACCGGAAAACATCCCGGCCAGGGCCGATTTCATCAACCGGTTGAACGTCGATGCCATCCAAACGAGTATCCTCACCCCCTATCCCGGCACCAAACTCCGTGCGAGACTGGAACAGCACGGACGCGTGAGCAGCAGGGATTACCCGGCCGATTGGCAGTATTACAACTGGGAGGATATTGTGATCCGGCATCCACACATTGAAAGCCGGGAACTCGCGCTCCTGATGGATCAGGCCTGGAAGAAGATATACAATCCATCCCGACTGAAAGGCCGTTATTTCCAAACCCTGATGAACACCCGAAGTCCAAAGGCTGCACTATGGTCCTATCTATGCAGCAATCAATATCGGAAAGTGATGTTTGAACAGCCGATCCACATCTGTGGCTGAGAAAATTATACCTTTGCGGTATGAGTCGGGACACCAAACGTCTTCTGCTGATAAATCCTGCCAATACCTACCGCAAGGGCTACCTCCTGCGTCGAGAGTCGAAGCAGGCTCCCCTGGGGCTGGGTATGGTTGCTGCCCTAACACCTCCAGATTGGAAGGTAACGATCTGGGATGAGAATTTCCGCGAATTCCGCTTTCGGGAAGCCGACCTGGTTGGCATCACCGCTGTGACGGCATCCGTGAACAGGGCCTATGAGATTGCCGCTATTTACAGAGAAAAAGGAATTCCTGTCATCCTTGGCGGAATCCATGCCTCCTATCTTCCGGATGAAGCCCTGGACTATGTTGACAGTGTGGTAATCGGTGAAGCGGAAGGGGTGTGGGCGCAGGTGATCCGTGATTTCGAAGCCGGAAACCTGAAACAAAGGTACCAGGCTCCTTTATGTGACATGAAAAATATACCGGCGGCACGCCATGACCTTTTCCACCCGGGTTACATGTTTGCTTCTGTCCAGACCTCCCGCGGCTGCCCCATGGACTGCGACTTCTGCTCGGTACCTGCGTTCAACGGGAACCAGTATCGGTTGCGGGATACCAAAGCTGTGCTGGATGAAATCGAGGCTGTACGGAATCCGATGCTGTATTTCGTTGACGACAACATCATCGGGTACAACAGGAAAGCAGAAGAGCATGCCGTGGCTCTTTTCGAAGGGATGATCCGGCGGGGGATGAAAAAAGACTGGTTTGCCCAGGCATCACTGAACATCGCCGAAAAACCGGAGATCCTGAAACTGGCGGCACGCAGCGGTTGCCGGATGCTGCTGATCGGCATCGAGGCAGAGAACGAAACAGCCCTTGAATCCACCAACAAGCGGTTAAACCTGAAAATGGGCGTGGGATCATACAAAATGGCTTACAGAAACCTGCACAAACACGGCATCAACGTGCTGGGAGCCTTTATCTATGGAATGGAGAGCGATACGGTGGAGGCGATCAGGAAACGAACCGACTACATCCTGCAGTCCAGCGTGGATGTGACCCAGGCTAGCGTGATGACACCGCTGCCCGGGACGAAGCTATATCGAAGGATGAAGGATGAGGGACGAATTATTTGCAGGAATTTCCCTCAGGACTGGCAGCATTTTCACTTCACGGATGTGGTGTTCCAACCCGGCAACATGTCGCCCAAAGAGCTGGCTGAGTCGGTGGACATGGCCTACGGACGGATCGTCTCGATGGGAGAGATCAGGAGAAGGTTCCTAAGGACCTGGTGGAATACAAAGAGTCTGAGAAGTGCGGTTTGGGCATGGAATTCGAATTTGAATTACAGGGCGCTGGCCGGGGAGAAGAAAGTGAATTACACATATTAAAGCACCAAATACCAATAAAGCACCAGATCTCAAATTCCAAATGACAAATAAATCCCAATTTACAACGTTCCAATGATCGAAAAATAATATCGAAGGATCAGTTTGGAAATTTGCATAGTGAAGTTTGATTATTATTTGAAATTTAGAATTTGTTTTTTGGTATTTCAAAATGACTGATCAGGAACATAGAAAGACGTTGCTTTTGGTGAACCCTGCCAACAAATCGGGGAGCGGCTTCATTGTAAACAAGGATACACGTTACCAGCCACTGAGTTTGGGGATCATTGCAGCGCTCACGCCCGGCCACTGGAAGGTGAAGATCATCGACGAGAACTTCAGGGCGTTCCGGTATTACGAAGCCGATTTTGTGGGATTTACCGCCTTCAGCTCTACAGTTACCCGAGCTTATGAACTGGCACGACTATATCGGGGAAAGGGAATTCCAACTGTGATTGGGGGAATTCATGCCTCAATGTGTCCGGATGAAGCAGGAGAGTTTGTCGATAGTGTGGTTACAGGGGAGGCAGAGGGAGTATGGCAGAAAGTGATCGAAGATTTTGAGAAAGGAGCTCTCCGGAAACGCTACAATGGACCATTCACCGATTTGATCCAGTCGCCACAGCCCCGGCGGGAACTCTTTCATCCGGGTTACATTTTTGCCTCCATCCAGACTACCCGCGGATGCCCGATGAACTGTGATTTCTGTTCCGTGACTGCTTTCAACGGGGCTCATTACAGGTACCGGCCAATTCCGGAGGTGATCGAAGAGTTGAGAACCATCCCTCAGCAAAACGTTTTTATCCTGGACGACAACATCGTTGGGAACACCAAACAGGCCCGGGAGCGCGCCATTGAACTCTTCAAGGCGATTATCGAAAGCGGCATCCGGAAAGACTGGATCGGACAGGCATCCCTGAATGTAGCGGACAATGAAGATGTGCTGAAATACGCGGCCAAAAGCGGTTGCCGGATGCTGTTCATCGGGATCGAGTCGGAGCAGGAGGACCAGCTGAAGAGTGCCAACAAGCGACTGAATGCGAAGATGGGGATCAGCTCCTACGATAAGGTGTTCGACAAGATGCACAAATACGGCATCGCGGTGATCGCCGGGTTTATCTTTGGCTGGGAGGATGACACAAAAGAGCGGATCGACCACCGGGTGGAATTTACCCGCCGGTGCCATGCCGACTCGATCCAGTCGACGCTGATGACTCCCCTTCCCGGAACCCGGTTGTTTGAGCGCCTCAAAAAAGAGGGCAAACTAGTACTGGACAATTTCCCCAACGACTGGCAATATTATGGATATGAACACCTCACTTTCCGTCCGGGTACGATGGACAGGGAAGAGATGCAAACTTACATTTTTAACAGCTTCGAAAGGGTGTATGAACCGGCTTTCCTCAAACGGCGCATGCTGAAAAGCTGGTGGCGGACCGGTAGCTTCATCACTGCTTACTGGTCCTATATGAGCAACTGGAACTACCGGGGAATGGCATTCGGAGAGATCAAACGACCCAAAAACTGGTTACTGAAATAGTGTAATGAAACGGAAAACCCTTCTACTGATCAATCCTGCCAACCAGCTACGTCCTGGGTTCCACATCAACCGTGCCACCCGGAATCAGCCATTGAGTTTGGGGATCATTGCGGCCCTCACGCCCGACGACTGGAAAATCAAGCTGATCGACGAGAATTTCCGGACTTTCCGTTACTACGAAGCCGACCTGGTTGGCATCACTGCTTTCACAAGTTCAGCTCCAAGGGCCTACGAGATTGCCGCCTTGTACCGGGAGAAAGGGGTTCCGGTAGTGATGGGAGGCATCCATGCTTCGATGGTTCCCGAGGAGGCCATGAAATATGTGGATTCGGTCGTTCAGGGGGAGGCAGAGGGGGTATGGCATCAGGTGATTGATGATTTTGAGAAGAGTATGTTAAAGTCTCATTACAGGAGTCCCATCGCCCCTGTAATAGACCAGCCAAAACCAAGACGTGATCTTTTTCATCCCGGATATGTATGTGCCGGGATCCAGACGACACGTGGTTGCCCGATGAACTGTTCGTTCTGCAGTGTCTCCGCTTTCAACGGTCGTCATTACCGGTTCAGGCCCATTGATGATGTGCTTGACGAACTGGAAGAGACTCCACAGAAGTTTGTATTTTTCATTGACGATAACATCATTGGCTACAATGAAGAATCGAAAGAGCGGGCCAAAGAGCTATTCAGGGCGATTCTGAGACGGGGGATTAAAAAGATCTGGCTTTCCCAATCCTCCATCAACTTCGCCGACGACCCTGAATTACTCAAACTGGCCCACCAGAGTGGATGCCGGATGATCTTCCTGGGTATTGAATCGGAGAATGATGATCAGCTAAAAGAGGCCAATAAAAAGCTAAACCTGAAGCAGGGTGTTAACTCCTACGAAAGGGTTTTTAAGAATATTCAGCGCCAGGGGATCGGCGTCATCGCCGGATTAATTTTTGGATGGGATACCGATACTAAAGAGTCGATCAGGCAGCGTGCCCGGTTTGCCCTGCGTTGCGGAGCCGACTCTTTTCAGACTTCAGTACTCACACCACTACCGGGGACACAGCTTTTCGACAGGATTAAGGCAGAAAACCGGTTGATCCACAACAATTTTCCGGAGGATTGGAATCGTTATGATTATTATGAACCGACCATCCTGCATCCGGTATTGGAGACTCAGGCACTGGACGCCGAAATCCGGAAAGCACTTAGAAAAGTCTTCTCTCCCTGGGCAATCCTTATCAACAACATCAAAACTTTATTCCGTACCCGCGACCTCTGGGCCTTCTGGATCCTGTCTTTGAATTACTGGCACTACAGGAACATCTTTCTGAACGGGAGGGAGAACCCTGGGTCCTAGATCCTGGATGCCGGATGCCGCACTCTTCATTCCTCATTCTTCATTCCTCATTCCTCATTCTTCATTATTTGACTCCTCCCTTGCATTTTATTTTCAAGTTTCGTAGGTTTGTAATGGATTCATAACTTGAGTGTTCATTAAACCTAAAACGATGAAAAAAATGAGATTTACGGTTGTTATTCTTTTAATGATTTTCGTGGGATTGTCAGCGTTTTCACAGAATATCATCGATGAAAACTTTGACAGCTACACAGCTGGACAACAGCTGGTTCAGCAAGGAGCTCCCAACTGGACCACCTGGAGCAATAACCCGGGCAGCGCGGAAGACCCATTTGTCTCGAACGCAGAAGCCCTTTCCACGCCCAATTCAGTGATCATTGAAGGCACAAACGACGCGGTGCTGGAGCTGGGTGGACTAACAAGTGGTCGTTATATGATCACCGTGAATATTTATGTCCCCAGTGGCTTCCTCGGTTATTACAACATCCTGCAGAATTTTGCCGGAACTACCAGTCAGTGGGGCACCCAGGTATATCTTGATGCCGGCGGATGGGGACACATGGATGCTGGTGCCTCAGATGCCGGTGAGTTCACATTCAACTACAACGAGTGGTTCGAGATGCATATCGTAATTGACCTGGATGAAGACTATGCTACCTGGTATTATGAAGATGAATTCGTAATCGGATGGCAATGGAGTACCGGAACATTTGGGACCGGAACCCTGAATGAACTGGATGCCATGAACTTTTATGCGTGGACCGGAGATAGCCGCGGAACGCCTAAAACTTTCTTTGACGACATTGTAGTGGACCAAATCCCAACGCCGGATGCACCCTTCAATCTCACTGCTTCGGTTAATAACCTGGATGTGATTATGGCCTGGGAGATGGCAGCAAGTCCAACTGCCATCGGTTATTTCATCTTCCGCGATGACGTACAGGTAGGTTACTCCAGCACGATGGACTACATCGATCCCGCCGTTGCTCCCGGAACCCACTACTATGTGGTTCGGGCCGATTATGGCGACCAGATGTCGGCACCGTCAAACGAAGTTGAAGTGAATGTGGAAGGCGGAACGGAGCGCGACAAGGTGCTGTTGGAGATCGCCACCGGAACCTGGTGCCAGTACTGCCCCGGAGCCGCTATGGGAGCCAACCAGCTCTACGAAGAAGGGAAAGACATTTCTATCATCGAGTACCACTCGGGTGACAACTGGGAAATTCCTTATGCCGTGAACCGGATTGCCTATTATGGTATTACAGGTTTCCCAACTGCTGAATTTGATGGTGTTGAAGAGGTGGTTGGCGGAAGCACGACTGTTTCTAGTTACGCCACTTACCTGCCGATCTACGAAGCAAGAAAGGCCATCAACGCCTTTTTCTCAACCATCCTAACGGTCGACTGGGCTGATGCCACCAATGTGACTGCCACCGTTGAGATTGAGCGTCTCTTCCCCTATGATTACAACCTGAAACTGAGGCTGGCCATGACTGAATCGCATATTCCGGTCTCCTGGTTCGGACAAACAGAGATCGACTTCGTTTGCCGGGATATGTATCCGGATGATGAGGGAACCCTGGTAGCCAGTTCCGGCGGCCCGACCTGGACATTCGAGTTTCCTATTTCTGTTGATGACACGTGGGTGTGGGATGAACTGGAACTTGTTTGCTGGCTGCAGGATGACGCAACGGGTGAAGTGATGCAATCAACCCTTTTCCCGATGACTATGACAGCGATTCCTGAAAAAGGAAGTGTGCATACTGCAATCTATCCCAATCCTGTTGAAGACATCATGCGGATCAGGGCAAATGCCAACATTGGAACCGTGACTATTTACAATTCCCTCGGCGTGAAAGTGAAGCAGGTATTTGCTGACACCCAGGAGCTGAATATCAACGCCGCTTCCCTGAGCACCGGGATGTATGTGGTTGAGATCAGAACTGCGGCAGGGGTTTCCGTAGAGAAGGTGTTTAAAAAATAATGCAGGGGCAACCTGGCAGGTCGCCCGTACGTTGCCTGTACGTTAAATATCAATCATAATCCCGATCGATGGGAGGATGGTGCCGGTCCGGTTGGGGATGGTACGCAGTTCGTAGCGTTCGTTTCCTTCCGGATCGGTGTATTTTATCACCGAGCCGTCGGGCTGGGTGTTGACAAGGATATCGGGAAGTTCGGCCTGGAAATTCAGGATGTTCTGCACGTCAATGTAAAACATCAGGGACCACTTCTTGAAGTAGAACCCCTTGTCGACCCGAATATCCAGCTGATTGAATGACGATAACCGAAGCGTGTTGAACTTATCATAGTCGAGGTATCCCCTCCCCTGTGCATCCCAGGCCTCCACGAGGCTGGATTTATCGAGGTTGTAAGGTGTATAGGGTGAACCTCCTGCAAACCGCCATTTTGCACCGATCTCCCAGTTGTATTTAAACTTACGTCCAACTGTTATATTGAAAAGGTTCCTGTTATCCCATGCCGACGGGATATAATCTCCAAAAGCGTTGGTGAATTCACTTCTGACGAAAGTATAGGAGAGGATGACATTGAATTTGAACAGGTCAATATCCCGGTAAAGCAATTCAAAACCATAAGCTCTTCCTGAGGAGGTGGAGGTGACCGGTTCGGCCCCCACTGCCCCGTAGTCTCCTCCCTTGCTTGCCATGGAAATGGAGTCGATCAGAGAGAAAGGATAATGGTTGTATCCTTTATAGAAGCCCTCTACTGAGATGCGGGAACTTCGCCGTGGCAAAAATTCAATCCCAAGCGCTACCTGGTCGGAAGAGATGTATTTGATCCCCAGGGAATCGTTGACGAGGTTTCCGTTGTTGCCCCTGAATCCAAGAGAAGTAGAGGGCGGCAACTGGTAGTATCTGCCGATATTGAAATTCAGGAACCATTTGTCGGTGAATGCATAAGATGCCGAAAAACGTGGTGAGAATTGGTTTAACAGATTGGTCATGCGCGTTGCGTAGCTGTTCGCATCCATCCGGATTCCAAGCGACAACTCCAGCTTTTCTTTGAAGAAATTTCGCGTCACCTGTCCCTGGATGTGCCACTGGAAAAAGCTCAGGTAAGAGGAGTAGTCGAGGGTTCTCAATTGATTTTCCAGGAACACTTTCTGGAATGTTTGGTTCTTGTATTCCACAAAATCGAGTCCGGCTCCATAAGTTATCTTCCATTTCGAAAGTTCGGTGACATTCTCGTAACGGATCCTGCTGGCAATTTCCCTCGACTTGTAATTCAACAACAGACTGTCGGGTACTTCCACGTTATTCTGATACTTGATCTCCTCATTATCAAGCATGCTCCGGCTTACGACCCAGTTGTCATATCCCTTTTTTCTGAAGTGTGTATAAACCAGGCCAATAGTATAACTCCACTGGTTGTACTGGGGCAGATACCCAAGGATGTAGGTTTGTCCGGCATCCGGATCTTTAATGTCGGTATTCAACTTGGATTTATCCAATGACCCGATAGAGATGAGAGAGAGTTGATCTTTGTTTTTAAAGTTGATCTTGTATTTCAACTGGTAATCATTGTACGTTGGTAAAAAAGGTAGCTTCAGGGCAGTAAAGAGAAGCTGCAGGTAGGATCTCCTGACAGAAAATACCAGGCTGGAGTTTTTGGAGATTGGGCCATCCAGTGTGAGCCCAATGTCGCTTGAACCAATTGAAAACCTTCCTCCAAACTTTTCCCTGTTGCCATCCACCTGGTATAGTTCCATGACCGAACTCAGTGCATCACCCCGTTTGGCTGGGAAAGAGCCTGTATAGAGATCGACCTGGCGAATCAGGTCAGTGTTGATGATCCCAACCGGACCGCCCGATGCTCCCTGGGTGGCAAAATGGTTGATGTTGGGGATCTCAACGCCATCGAGATAGAAACTGTTTTCGCCCGGACCGCCGCCGCGTACGATCAGGTCGTTGCGGAATGAGACCGTTTGGGCTACCCCGGGAAGTGATTGCACCACTTTGGATATGTCGCGGTTGGAGCCCGGACTTCGCTCAATCTCCTGAATCGAGAGTGTTTGGAGGGACAGGGGGCTCTCCTCTTTACGGATAAAGGCATCGGGCTTGATCACAACATCTTCAAGGGTGACTGCAGCTTCATTCATCGGGATATCGATGAAGACCGGATGAGAGCGTGTCACCAGGAAATCGGTAGTTGTGTATCTCTGATAGCCGACAAAAGAGGCGACAAGTCTCACATAGCCGGGATCAATGCCCGACAGGGTGTAATTTCCCTCTTCGTCGCTTGTGGTTCCAACCGTTGGTTTCCCATCGATTATGATATTGACGAAGGGAAGAGGCTCGTTGTTTTTCTGATCGTACACCCGCCCTTTGACCATGCCTGTTTGCGCCAAAAGTTGCGAAGAGAGAAGAAAACCTGAAAAAATGGCAGATAATGGGATATATTTGAAGGATTTCATAAGTAAATGTCAAGAATTATAATTTAGACTCATTCTATACAACAATGATGCCAGTAGGGGCGACCTGGCAGGTCGCCCCTACTGGCGTATTCCCTTAAATTCCCCCTGAAGGAACCGGTTCACCATTTTATACCGCTGGATTTTACCGCTGGAGGTTCGGGGAATGTCGTTGGAGCGAATGGGAATGAAAGTATCGGGGTGTAATCCAAGGGTGTTTTTCAGGTGATTTCTGATTTTCAGGAACATGTCCCGGGTGCCCTCATTATCGGAGCCAACAAGGAAGATCAGCAATTTATCCTTCCCTTCCTTCTCATTGAAACAGGCAGCTATCACAAGTTTCCCCATTGGAATGCCCTCTACCGATGATGCAACAACTTCCAGATCGTGAGCATAATAATTTATGCCGTTGATGAAAATGACATCTTTCAGCCTTCCGGTAATAAACAGGTTTCCGCCGAAATAGAATCCCAGATCGCCTGTGTGCAGCCAACCTTGGTCAAACGTCTGCATCGTGGCCTCTGGATTTCTGTAATATCCCAATGAAACATGATCTCCATGAACCTGAACGGATCCGATCCTCCCGTCTGTCATTTCGGCTCCATCTTCCCCCATGATCCGCAGTGTGCAGTTTGAGAGTGGTTTGCCCAGGTTTACCAGTTCCATGGCATCTGTCTCTCCCGATTCAGCGACGATGGCCACCCCGTCTCTGATCAATGGAATACGCCTGAACCGGACTACCTCTGCCTCTTGTTTCAGGGGAGCAAAGGTGACCGCCAGGGTAGCTTCTGCAAGTCCGTATGCCGGAAACATTGAGTTGATATTCAGTCCGAATGCCGAAAGGCCTGATAAAAACTCCTGCATGGTTCCGGTTGAGATGGGCTCGGCTCCATTGAATATCACCCGCACGCTCGAAAAATCCCAGTTGGAGTCCGATTTTCTGCTCAGGTAGCGGTTCACGAGCGCCTGGCCGAAGTTGGGACATCCGGTGATGTTGCAGTGTTTGCTGCTCAGGTTGTCGAGCCAAAGTGAGGGATTCTTCACAAAATCCACGGGGTCGACAAAGTACTGCTGACAGCCAACCAGGGTTGGGGTTATGTGAAACCCAATCAGCCCCATGTCGTGGTACAACGGCATCCAGGAGACTGATACATCTTCATGAGTCAATTGAATCCCTTCTATAATATCCCGGATATTGGTGAGTATATTCCGGTGCGTTAACATCACGCCTTTTGGATCGCCTGTACTCCCTGATGAGAACTGGATCATGGCGAGGTCTCCGGGGTGAATTTGAGGAATGTTGGGGGTTCCCCGTTCAGTTGTCAGTTCGGAAAGATCAACCAGGTTGGTTTCGGGGATCCTGCTTTGCATCCATTCGATGGAATGCCTGTGTGAGATGATCATCCGGGGATTGTCCAGGATTTGAAAAACCCGTTCCGTTTTCTCGATGGCCGGGTTGTATTCTGAGAAGGTGAGCGGCGACTGCAGCAAAGCAGGGATCATGCCGCCCAGGAAAAGAGCCCAGATGGTCGTGATGGTCTCTTCGCTGGTTTCGAGAGAGAGGATGACCCGCTCGGCGGGTTGTACTCCTTTCTTCTGAAGCCCTTGGAGGATGTTTAAAGCCTTTTCGAGAATTTCGGGATAAGAATGGAACTGTATTGTCTTATCCGATTGGATAAACCCGATGCCCTTTTGAGGAAACTCTTTTGCTGTTGCAACGAGCAACTCGGAAAGGATGCGATGACTCACAGGCGCCACAATTAAGGTTGGTTAGCTATCGCCTCATTGGCCTTCTGCTGGTAGTAGACAGATTTCAGCGTATCGCCCTGACTCTTATAGAGGTTACTCAGGTGCACGCATCCTTCAAAGCTGAGGCGTCGCTGGATCGCCTCTTCGTAATACTCGATGGCAACGGTTGTATCTCCCGCCTGGAGGATGTAGTTCCCGATATTGATGTAGGGGACATCCAGGTTGGGACTGCTTCTCAGGACATCCAAATTCATATTGATGGCTTTTTGAGTCTCCCCCATGTCATTATATACATTAGCCAGGGCAAAATAGGCTTTGATCTGCTTAGGATTTCTCCGGAGGATCGTGGAATAGCACCAGGCGGCGCTGTCAAACTTCTTGACCTCCTTGAATGCCATGCCAAGATTAACCCAGGCTGGTTCCAATTCGGCATTGAGATCTATAGCACGCTTCAGGAAAAGGATCGCCGAATCGGGGTCTTTGTCGAAGAAGAGGTAAACCGTGCCAAGGTCGTTCAAGGTCTGGTAGTTCCGCGGATATATCTTTACCGACTTCAGGAAATGATCTTTCATAATCTCCAGTTTGAACTGATTCACATTTCCGTATTGCCTGAAATTGGGGTCCTCGTATGTGGTGCGCATGAGCAGACCGGCATATTGCGTGTTGGCCTTGGCCGAATTCGTCAGATACGGAATATCTTTGGCGAAGAGGTCCATCAGGTTTCTCCATTCACGGTTCCGGTTAATCGTGAGCGCGGCATAGGGGATCAGAATAAGAATAACGACAACAAGGATTTTGGCACGGGCATCAAACTCGATGGTGAGAGAGTTTGGTTCGGTCCTGAAGATCTTAAAAATAACCCAGACTAGTACGATACAGAACCCAAGAGAGCCGGCAAATACAAACCTCTCCCCAACAATTCCAACCACAGGGATTAGGATATTAGAATACATGGCGATGAAGATCAGATACCAGAGGATGGCAAATGCGGTCACAGCTTTCTTCCTGATGTGAAGGAGGGCGTAAATCAGAATACCTGCATATACTATGAATGAAATGATTGCCCAGATGTTAGCAGGCGTGGTGAGCGGAATCATGTCGTATCCGTAATAGTACAGAAGCGGATGTGGATAGACCAGGATTCTCAGGTAAAAGAGAAGCGAGACCAACCCTGTTCCAATTCGGTAGAGCACTCCCTTTTCCATATACAGAGGGTTCTCCATCATGCTGGTCATGCGCTCGCCGGCAGGCAGCAACCATTTTGGTCCAATTTGGGAGACAACCGCAAGAATGACAAATACGGCAAAAATCGGAATATACTGTTTCGGCTTCAGGTTGGTGAAGAAATAGAGCGCTAACGGGTAAATAAGGATAAAGGGGAGGATCGATGCCTTCGACAGGTAGCCCAGAACGAATACAATCATAGCAGGAAGTATGTACCAGGGCTTGCGGGTGTCCGCATACTTCAGAAGGAAATAGAGAGTCCCCAGTCCGCAGAGAAACGCCAGCATCTCGTCGCGGTTTTTCAGGCTGGCAACCACTTCGGTATGTACCGGGTGAGCCATAAAGATTACCGTAATCAGAAATGAAAAGAGGATGTTGTAATCCTTAAGCAACCGTTTCAGGATGAAAAAGAGCAGCGTTGAGAGCAAAAAGTAGATCAGGACATTCACCGCATGGCTTCTGCCAGGCTTATCCTGTTGATAGATCTGATACTCAATGGCATATGTGAGTTTTACGATAGGCCGGTAGTCGGCTGTGTTGTCACTCACATTCCCCTTTTGATCGATGTAGTGGGTGGTGAAAATCTCCGGGATGGCCGCCACCCCTTTCCTGATCATCTCGTTATTGGTGACAAACTCGTCATCTACGGCGTATTTGTTGAGAATAGTATTCCCGTATAGAATGTATGCCCAAACAAAGAAAAAGAGAACGATGTACCAGTTGGCCTTTCTGGAATTATAGGGAGCATTCAGCATCTGGCCAAAGCTCTTCAATTTTATTTCATTTTTCTTCATTGGAGAAGCCTGTTTCTTCATTCCCTGAAATTTGATCGCAAAGTTACTATTTTTCTAAACTCTCCGGATGGAGCATTCGAGCCAGCCTGACAAAATCACTCACCGACAGTCGCTCAGGCCGAAGGTCAAAGATAGGATCGTTTAGCTGAGTGAATTCAGGTGGTACCAGTTTTCGGACAGAATTCCGGAGTGTTTTCCGCCGTTGGTTGAAAGCGGTCTTCACCACAATAACCCAAAACTTCTCATCGCAGTCGAGTGATTGAACTTCATTCCTCACCAAACGGATTACCGCTGACTTCACCTTTGGTGGAGGGGTAAATACCGACTCATTCACCGTAAAAAGGTACTCGATGGTATAGAACGCCTGCAGCAGGACGCTAAGGATGCCATATGTCTTCGATCCTGGTGGTGCCGCGATCCGTTGTGCCACCTCTTTTTGAAACATTCCGGTCACTTCAGCTACCAAATCCCTGTACTCCATTACCCGAAAAAGGATCTGCGAGGAGATGTTGTAGGGGAAGTTGCCGAGGATCTGGAGGCTGTAAGGAACCCCTAAATCCCCTGAAGGGGACTTACTTCGCTGCGCGAGTCTCACTAAATCCAGCTTCAAAAAATCCGCTTCGATGAGCCGGTGGGTGATGGCAGGGTAGAGTTGCTTCAGGTAAGCCACCGATTCCCGGTCGATCTCCACGAAGGTGGGATCAAATCTCGGGTCTTCCAGCAGGTATTTGCTCAGCACGCCTTTGCCCGGACCAATCTCAATCACCCTGGGGATATCCGGGTTGAGAGCGTCCACGATCTTCCGGGCGATGTTTTCATCGTTCAGAAAATGCTGGCCGAGGAATTTTTTGGGGCGGAGGGTCATGATATGTTAAAATACCAAAAAATAAATTCCAACGATCAAACAATCATCAATCTATCAATGTTCAAACTTACAAAGAATAAAAAAAATAGCGTTGTTCTTAAGAGTTTTGATCATTGGAATTTCGATGTTGGAATTTATTTGTTATTTGATGCTTGATAATTGGTAATTAGTGCGTCGCCTCATCCCTACGAACTTACCCTTCTGGGGGCTGGGGGATTCTGAGGCTAAATTACGGTTTTACGGAATTCTGATTTAATTATTGAAAATATCTGGATATTTAGATGTATCTTTGTGTACGATGAATTCGTCTGAATTACCGGAAAAACTTTCGGCGATCATTGTGGATGATGAACTCTTTGGCAGGGAAAACCTCAGACAGATCTTTACCACATATTGCCCGGAGGTTGAAGTTTTAGGCCTGGCCGATTCTGTGGTGAACGCCATGAATCTTGTTGAGACCCTTCATCCTGATGTCGTGTTCCTCGATATCAACATGCCGGGTCTCGATGGGTTTGATTTTCTGGAGGAGTACGAAAATCGGAATTTCATGATTGTATTTGTCAGCGCCCACGATGAATTCGGAATCAGGGCTTTGAAGGCCGGCGCTGAAGACTACATCCTGAAACCAATCAATATCAAAGAGATCAAGCAAAGCGTCAAGAAGCTGATCATGCTGCGCAACAAGGCTCTTGATGTTAAACCACATCAGGATACAAATAAGCTCGTCATCCCTGCTTCCCACGGATTTCACGTCCTTATTATTGATGAAGTCATGCGCCTGGAAGCCGATGGATGTTATACGAACATCTTTCTCAAAGATGGGAAAAAGTCGCTGGTCTCACGCACCCTGAAGGAGTTTGAAGAGACCCTTCCAAAAGAGAAGTTTTTCAGGGTGCACAAATCGCATCTGATCAACCTGGCCTTCATCAAAGACTATTCAAACCTCAGCGGAAGTTTTGTAACCATGACAGACGGAAGCAAAGTCGATATCTCACGCCGGAAAGCACCGGAGTTCATTCACAAGATCAAGAAACTGCTGAAGTCTGTTTGATGATGAAATTAAATCTCCTGATCTTAAGTCTGGTTTTCCTGCTTTCCGCCAGACCTCTGTTTCCCCAAACACCTTCCTTTATTAACTATACGACTGCAGATGGTCTGGCTTCTTCAACGGTCTATGATCTGATCCAGGACAGGGATGGTTTTATCTGGATTGCCACGATGAACGGAATCAGCCGGTTCGACGGGACACATTTCATCACCTACAGAACGGGCGACGGGCTGAATTCCAATTCTATCATCTCGCTCGCGGAAGGCATCCAGGGAGAGCTGTACATTGGAAATTATGAACAAGGGGTCAATGTGATGCGAAACGGGCGGATCGAAAACTATTGCAGCAAGATTGACGGAAAGCCTCTTGCTATATCCTATCTATTGGTGGTACCTTCGGGGAGAGAGGAGCAAAAATTGTATGCCTACAGGAGCTGGGGGGATATCTATGTATTCCATACCAACGCCCCCGATGGCCGTTTCGGTTACAAGTTAGCTCTCTATCCGGTCTATCTGAACAGGTTAGTGCAGTTACGAGACGGGGAACTAATTGGCTTAACTACAAAGGGATTTTTTGCATTCAACAATGATACATTCACTCCTTTCCCGGTTATCGGGTTGCCGGATACCGCTTTTTATTGTTTTGCAAACGGAGAGGATGGCAGCTTTTTACTTGGGACACAAGGAATGATCTACCGGGTTAAAAACAAACATACCATTGCAAAATATAAGATCAGGGTGGCAGGCAACAATGATGTCTCGGCGATCCTGCAGGACAGGAATGGCAATATCTGGTTCTCGGTCATGAACAGGGGATTCTACTTCATTCCAAAAGACTCAGATAAGATCATTGACATGGGAAAAACAATGGGGTTGGAGAATACGCTGGTGAACAACTATATGGAAGATGCCGAAGGGAATATCTGGATCTGCACTTACGGAAAAGGGATCTTTTGTCTGAATAACCTCTTCCTCTCTTTCTATAAGGAGGAGGACGGAATGAGCAACAACAGTGTGTATACCATCCTGAAAGAGAGTTCAGGGAATCTATTCATTGGAACTTTTAACGGACTTGATATCCTGGAAAAGGGGAGATTCCACCAGATAAAAAGCAATTCCGGAAAAATGCTGACAGAATACATCTACAGCATTAAAAAAATCAATCATGATCTTTACATATGTGGGACATTCGGAGGGAATGAGGTTTTAAACATCTCCTACAAAGGAATAAATCTGCATATGCTGGATTGCCCTTCTTTTTGTAAAACAAGTGAGGGAGCCTATCTGTTTGGAACAGGCTATAATCATGTCAATGTCAAAAGAGGATTGAATGGGGATACAGCAGGCCAATTCAACTTCCCTCTCTTTGGCGACAGTCTTGCGGTGAACAGGGTAAATGAAATCGTTGAAGATTCAGAAAATACTATCTGGATAGGCACCGCGCAGGGGCTATGCAGAGTTACCAACCTTCCCGATGTCAGGGGAAAGGGTGAACTGAAGAAGCAATTCTTTCCCTCTAATCCAATTTTGAACGCACGGATAAACTCAATTTTTCAGGATCATAAAAAGAATGTCTGGTTTGCAGGAGAGAATGGTGTCGCCTGCTACAGCCTGGAGAAAGATGTAGTGAAAAACTTCCAGACTATGGATGGATATGACCTGTCATCTGCTACCTCCTTTGCATTGGATCATAGAGAGAGACTCTGGATAGGAACCATGACGGGACTATTTCTGGTAGACGGTAACTCCGTCAAATTCCTTGACAGGCAAACGGGGCTTCCCACCAATGAGGTGCTTTCCCTCGATTTTGATTCAACGCAGAACATTCTTTATGCAGGTACAAGCAACGGGGTCGTTTTATTGGATGTAGGAATGTTCGACAACGATCGTCCAACGGCTCCCATTGTGCAGATTACAGGCATCAAGGCAGGTGATTCGATTTTTTTGAACGATACCAATCCGGTTTTTAAGCCAACACAACGTGATATCTATATAGATTTCAAGGCGTTACATTATTCCTCACCGGGATCAGTGGAATACAGATACCTATTCAACGGCAAGTGGGTGACAACCGAACATGATTTCCTGAACTTAATCTCGCTCCCTCCTGGTTCCTATACGTTGCAGATCATGGCCAAAGCCCGGAATACTGATTGGGGACCACCCACGTATATGACCTTGAACCTTGTACCCAGATTTACGGAAACAGCCGTGTTTAATCTTCTTGCTATTTCATTGGCTGTGATCCTCATCTTACTCATGGTAAGATGGTTCATGAGATTCAATGCCAATAAGACCAGGAGGGAGATTGAAATCACTGAACGGATAAACCAGCTTGAACATCAGGCATTATCGGCCATGATGAACCCTCATTTTATCTCCAATTCACTGAATTCTGTTCAATACATGGTGAACAGTGGGAGATATGAGGAGGCAAATAATTACATCGCGATGATAGCCAAGCTGATGCGAAAGAATCTTGACACAGTCCATAATGGATTTATTTTATTATCCGAAGAGATTTACAGGCTGAAACTCTATCTCGATCTTGAGAAACTAAGGTTCCAGGATAGTTTTACCTATGAGATCGTTGCGGGACAGGATGTAGATTTCAATGCCATCATGATTCCGAATATGATCATTCAGCCTTTTGTGGAAAATTCTCTCTGGCATGGCATCATACATTCTGGCAATAAAGGACTCCTTACTGTTTCATTCATGTTTGAAGAGGTGGATATCGATTCGTTTAAAGGCCGGGCGCTGATCATTAAGGTCACCGACAATGGAATTGGAATTCTGGAGGCAAGGAAAAACAAAAAGGAAGATCACATTTCGAAAGGGATCCAGATCATTGAAGAGCGTCTCAGGTTGCTGAGCACAAAAATGCAACTTCCGCAGCCTATCATATTCGAAGACCTTAGTGTTCAGGATAATTCAGCTCACGGAACTGAGGTCATTATCTCCCTCTCCCCTCCGCTTTACCAAATCGCCTCTCCCGGTCCAGACTCCTCCTTTCCCCCTGCCGGTTAATTCCATTTACCTACCGTTCATTTAATCCATTCCACCTCAGGTTTGTTAGGTGTTGCGACAGGTTACAGCTTGCCGTAGGTTTGCCAAACATATTACAAATCCCAAGTTGAAAACTAAAAATTGGTTGATTCAATTCTTTATCAAAAAGCATACGAGTCCGTTGCCTCTCTTAATTATTAAGAAAAATGCGGATGATACAAATGTGAAAGAATACAAATCCATCGATGAGGCGATTGCCGATCTGGAAAATGATCCGAATGTTTCAACAGAAAAAATAGAGAAGTTGCGATTATCCGTGAACACGTTGAAGAACAAACGTTCCATTAAGATCAGGAATGGTGAAATAGTCGCCTGAAGAATATTTATAAATAGTTTAAAATTAAGATGTTATGAGGAATATATTGACAATTATATCAACTTTGTTAGTTTCAATACAACTGCTGGCTCAGTCCCCTGAAAAACTTAGTTATCAGTCGGTCATCCGGAACAGTGACGGGACTCTGGTTGAAACCAGCATCGTGGGAATTCAGATCAGTATCTTGCAAACGACCGCTAACGGTCCGGTAGTGTATCAGGAAACACATGCAACAACGACCAATGAGAATGGACTGGCCACGCTGGAGATTGGCGGGGGGACACCTGTTACAGGGACTTTTTCTGCCATTGACTGGTCAGACGGGCCTTACTTTCTGAAAACCGAAACGGATCCTGCCGGCGGTACAAACTATACGATTGCCGGAACAAGTGAACTGTTGGGTGTACCCTATGCACTTTATGCCAAAACAGCCGGAAATACCAATGGTACATCGGGGCATTTTACAGGGGAACTCTTTGGCGGTGGTACTGTGTTTTATGTGGATCCAACCGGTCAGCACGGATTGATCTGCAGCATGATCGATCTCTCTACACTCCAGGTTTGGAGCGATGTCAATCTGGAAATTGGCTCAACAGCTCAAAGCACGTGGGACGGACAGTCAAATACGACAGCCATCGTAGGACAGGCCGGAATGACAACCAGCGCTGCAAAGCTTTGTGACGACTATACCAACGACAACTATGGCACAGGCATTTTTTCCGATTGGTACCTGCCTGCCAACCAGGAGCTTTTTCAACTGAATGAAGCAGGCTATAATGTAAATATGGCCATAAGGAACGATGGGAATGTAGCTACAACTCCTTTGTTAACAGCGTATTATTGGTCTTCAACTGAAATCGATGCCGGACAAGCCTGGTGCGACTACATGGTACTTGGCTTCGTTGCCATCCAGGGAAAACAAGGAGCTTTTTATGTTCGTGCAATCCGGGCTTTTTAACCTATCAAAACAACAAACCATGAATATAAAAAACAGTCTATTCGCTGCATTACTCCTTGGGGTCTTTGGCCTTTCGGAAGGGCATGCCCAGGAGGCAACCCTGGCTTCCGGAGGAACGGCCACAGGCAGTGGTGGTTCTGCAAGCTACTCGATCGGCCAGGTGTCTTACACCAATACTATCAATGGAACCGGTTCGGTAAATCAAGGGGTGCAACAACCCGTTGAATTTTTTATCGTTGGCCTGGATGATAACAAAGAGATCACGCTTTCGATGATCGTTTATCCGAATCCCACCAGCGACTTCATCCGTTTGCAATTAACATCCGATCCAACCGAAACGCTGTTGTATCAACTTTTCGATTTCAACGGCAGATTGCTTCAGCACGAGCCAGTTCGAAATAAGGAGACCTTGATCCCCATGGGAGATCTCCCTGCAGGCACTTATCTGCTGACTGTTTCCGATGCCGGAAAGACAGTGAAGAATTTCAAAATCGTTAAAAACCGTTAATCATGAAAAATCAACTCTTTCTATTCATAGTTTCTCTCGGCCTTCTTTTCGGTAACGAGGTCAAGTCCCAGTCATTATCCCCCGGGATGGATGCAGTTGTCACTCATTATGGTGTTCCTGATCCGAATACTAGTGCAGTAGCCAATATTAAAACAGTGGGTGATCAATTTGGAGCACCCTATGGAATCACCCCAAGCTGGTCCCCCCCTATTACAAATCCTTCTAATTGGGACGTTCGCACTATGGGACAAATTTTTGGTACCGCTATTGATGATTACGGCAATGTGTATTTTGCTGCAACAGCAATGTATTGGGGGACGGTCAATAATAATGTATACACTATCCCTCAAAGGCTTGCGAACCCCACACCTGCCCCTTCCGGGGCTAATGGCAGTGGTTACAATCCTTCTGGTGGTGCAGCGGGTATTTATAAGGCAGACAAAATAAGTTTAAATACCGTTACAGTTTTAACCGGAACTGTTTCGGTCGGTGGAGGTGTCGGAACCACAACAATACCCAATACCGGATATGGTATAGGTAATATAGTCTATGCTAAAGTGATTGATAAGCTTTATGTCTCTAATTTAGAGGATGGTAAAATTTACTGTATCCATCCGGTCACAGGAACCATTCTCTATGAATATGATCCGTTTCTCCCTGATGCCAGCGGTGCGGATATAGCGAATTATGGCGAACGGATTTTTGGTCTGGCCGTTAACTATGAAGTAACTGGAACAAGACTTTATTATGCCGTATTAATGAACGATCATCAGTCTGTCATATGGTCGGTAAACCTTTTGTTGAATGGGGATTTTGACACAGGTACCAATTCGATCGAAATCAACCTTAAGGACTCCTATTCCAATACCTATATCTCCGACATTGCCTTTTCCTCAAGAGGCGAGATGCTAGTTGCCGAAAAGGGTGAACCTCATCATGCCAATGTGTACCAATATTTTGGGAAACATAACGCCTGGAGTCTGCCTATGGAACTCTATATGGCTTCATTTCCCCCTGGTATTAACGCCGATCCCGGACATAATAGTGCCGGTGGCGTAGATTATGGATACTCATCAAAAGATACAACTGATATAGAATTCTTTTGTGACACGATCATCTGGACACAGTCTAATGCAATCAAAGACAATCTTGGGGGAGGATCTATATGGGCATATGGTATGTTAAGTCATCCGCTTAATGATTATGTTAATCCCGCTACCTACCTCAATGAAGCCTTTGTTGTAGATCTGGATGGATTAACAGTTTCCACTTTGGAGAAAGGAAGTTTTGGAGATGTGGAGTGTTACGACTGGGAGTGCCCGCCCGACCATCCTGATATCTGCAGCAAGATCAATGCACGACTGGTTAAAACAGACTCCGGTGAATGTTGTTACAGGGTTCAGGTTTCCAACCATTACCGGGATGATTACTTTAACAAGATATCTGTTATTTCGAATAACCTATCCATCGATGATGTTTCGAAGGATGTTACCAATACCTGGTCAAATATATCCTACCAATCGCCATCCCAGGTGGTCTTTACCAAAAAGATCTTTGAAGACGGACTCCCTCTTGATGGTGTCGGAGGATACCAAACATTAGGAACTATCTGTTTTGCGGGTACCGGTCCCGGGAGTATAACGATCGATTTCATCGGCAACCCTCCTCAGTATGACACGGTTTGCAAAAAAATAGTGGAGATCGAGGGATGTAGCCTCCCCGTCGACACCTCCTGTGTTTCGGTTATCGACATCAATGCAGAGTGCGACTCAGGCGTTATAAAGATGAAGTTCAAAATCCACAACAACTCCGCATTTACGATGCGCGGATTGACCCTCTATTCTCAGAATCCGGATGTAAACCCTGCTCCGAAGTTCATTCCAATCCCTGATTTACTGCCCGGTCAAACCTCTCCCTCCTATTATGAAACCACGCTGATCGTTACGAATAACGCCAGTACTGCATGTTTCTTTATTGCCGCATGCGACCAGAATACCACTCCGGGTATTGCAGGACCCTACCCAACATGGTGCTGCATGGACAGTATCCCCTATTGTATCGACATTCCTTCCTGCAATCCCTGCGAAGGAATATCCTTCATCCCCACCAAGACAGATCCCTCCGACTGCTGTTATGATCTCACACTTTCGAGTAATTACATCAACTCCAGCATTGCTTACCTTGAGTTTACCGGTATCGGTGGAACCCAGTTTGCTGTGTTTACCGGCTGGAGCATCAGCGGCGGGGTGACGAGCAGTTACATTAAGATCAAAGCGCCCGGGGGCGGAGTATCGGCCGGAACCTATCCCGATTTTGCCTCCTTCTGCCTGACAGGCACATCCGTTGCTCCCTATATAGTCCTGGTCAACATCATCGATGCAAAGGGAGTTCAACTGTGCACGGATACCTTGAAGTTTGAGGAGTGTCTGCTGGTAGAGCCAACCTGTGCCAATATCATCAACGATTCGCTCTATTGTTCGGGTGATAACATCAAGTACAGCTTCTCTGTGAAGAATAATGCCCCATTTCCGCTTTGGCAGGTCGATTTCCATACTACCGGCATCACGTTGGATGTTAACCATGTGCAGCTCACTTCGCCGATTGCACCGGGGTCCACAGGCGGACCATTTACAGTGACCATCGATTCCATGGATACCAACCTGGACAGATTCTGCATGTATCTGACCGGTCACAACGGAATCTATGACTCCATCACAGGGTTGTCAGCCACCGAGTGCTGCACCGACTCACTCGGCGTGATCTGTCTGCCAATGATCCAATGCGGAGGCTGTGATACGACCATCTGTTGTGATTTTGCCAATATGATCATTCCCAACGGGATCACTCCCAATGAAGACGGATTCAATGATGTATTCGAGATTCTGAATTCAACCTGCTGTGATTACATATCTATCACCGTGTACAACCAGTGGGGCAATGTGGAATACCAGAATGACGACTACCAAAACGACTGGAAAGGGGTGAATCAAAGCGGTAAGAAGCTTGTCCAGGGAACCTATTTCATTGTTCTCAAGCTCCCGACAGGAAATCAGAAGGCCATGTACATAGATGTCAGATATTAATTCTTAACCATTCTGAACCATGAAAAAGATAATTATATTGATTTTAATCTTGTCTGCATCTGTTGTAAGAGCACAGCAAGAGCCACAGTACACCCAGAATCAGTTTAACAGCAATCTGGAGATCAACCCGGCCTATGCCGGCGCGAATGACGATGCGAGCATAAGCCTCAGATTCAGAAAGCAATGGACAGGCTTTGCCGGATCGCCGACAACCCTCAGTTTTATCGGGGAGAGCAAGGTCTATAAAAAAGTGCTTGCCCTGGGTGTCACCGTAAACAGCAGTTGGATTGGGATCACACAAAGCACCTCGGCAGATTTGAACCTGGCATCGCATATCCGGCTCAGCGAGAAGAGTACGATATCCGTCGGGATCAAGGCCGGTGTCAATTTCCTGAATTCCGACTTCTCGAAACTGGAAAATGTAGATCCGAACGATCCGCTTTATATAACGGAGAGAAGGACGATCCCTTACCTGGGTTTTGGCGCACTTTTCTATACCAGAAAAGTGTACATCGGATTCTCCATTCCGCGATTGGTGTCGATTGAAAATTTCTCTCCCCAGTCAAAGATCACGAAACCCCATTTTTATCTCTATGGAGGATACCGGATCAAGGTGAATGAGGATATCGAGCTCCGGCCCGCCCTTTTAGGAAAGTATGTCTCTGCAGCGCCTTTTGAAGTGGATATCGCACTGGATGCCTGGTACAGAAACGTGATCGGTTTTGGCCTCTCCTACCGCACGTCAGATGCCCTCTGTTTCATGATCAAAGGCAGAATCAATAACTTTTACATCGGTTATTCATACGACATGACCGTTTCGGGTCTGCGCACATTCAATTCCGGATCACACGAGGTGTACATCGGATTTTCATTTGGCAAGAAAAACAGTCCGGACCGGAACGTAAACCCCAGATATTTTTAACCAGCCATAGATGAAAAAAACACTCCTGATCTTGTTGTGCCTGTTTTCGGTTACGCTGTATGCACAAAAATCACAGGCCGATGCAAAGTTCAAATTGTATGAATACAGCGAAGCCATTCCCTTGTATCAACAATACCTGGGAAAAAATCCGGGCGATTACGAAGCTTCCCGAAATCTTGCACTGGCTTACGGGTACACCAATAACATCTCAGGAGCCATTGCTGCCTACAAGTCCTTGCTCAGCCTGAATAAGGCCGTTCCCGAGGATTGGTACGACCTGGTACAACTGTTGCGGATCAACGGAGACCTGGCAGAAGCCCGGGCATATGCCATTCAGTACCAGCAGAAAAACGATGGCGGGAAGGCTCAGAACCTCATCAAATCCCTTGATATGTACGATGAACTGATGGCGGGGAAGGATGGTTATCTGATTACAAATAAAACCGGAGAGCACCAGCAATCCATCTTTTCGGCCAACTTTTACCAGGGAGGGCTGATGGTTACGGCAGAAAACTTGCAGGGGCGAAAGAACGAGTGGACAGGAAGGGGATACACAAAACTCTTCCTGACTGATTACGACTGCAGAAACCTGATTCCCTTTGCCCCAGAACTAATGTCAGACCTCAACGACGGGCCTGCCGTAGTATCGACAGACGGGAAGACCATCTATTATACTACGATCAATAAAAAATCGGTGCTGGAGCAGGATGTCAATACCAGCAAACTCCAGATCTCCACGGCAACCCGGCAGGGAGCCAAATGGATTCCGACCACGGTTTTCATCTACAACGACAAACGGTACAACATGGCACACCCGGCATTGAGCAGCGACGAAAAGATGCTGATGTTCTCCTCCGATAAACCCGGGGGCAAGGGAGGCATGGATCTCTATTCCTGCTCAAAGAATCCTGACGGATCATGGTCGGAACCAGTAAACATGAGTGAGTTAAACACCACGGAGAATGAGATCTTCCCCGCTTTCGATGCTTCCGGAAATGTATATTTTGCCTCCAACGGACTTCCCGGATTGGGAGGATTGGATCTTTTTGTATCGAAGAAGGAAGGCAATACCTTCGGAGCTCCAGTAAACATGAAAGCGCCCATCAACTCAAGTTATGATGATTTTTCCGTGGTCACGGACGACCATCAGGACAAAGGATATATATCAACAAACAGGTTCGGAACGCCGGAAACAGATGACCTCGCCCACTTTTCAAGACGAGTGATTGAACAGCCAAAACAGGCATCCGGAACTCAGGTAATAATAACCGTAACGGATAAATATACTTCCATCCCCTTGCCGTATGTATTGGTAACGTTGAAGGATGACAAATCCAATGTCGTTTTTCAGGGAATGACCGATCCCAACGGAGTATTGGTGGTAGATGAGTTGCCTCCCGATAACTACCGGATCCAGGGAACACTGAATGATGTGACAACCACTATTTCGACAATTGGCAAAGAGGAGTTCTCACAGGAACTTATCGAGAAGGCTGTTACACATAACGACCCGAGGTTTACACTGTCGGGAGTGGTGACAAACGTGCACAACGACCAGCCGGTTCCGGGTGTGACCGTGACCTGCGAAAACACCGTTTCAAACAGGACAAATACACGGGTTACAGGCGAAGATGGTAAGTTCTTCTTTCAACTGGAACAGGCGAGCGATTTCAAGGTAACCGGGGAGGCACACGGCTGGCTCAGCAGCGAAGTGATCTATGAAACGACCAAAGGACTGGACCGTAGTAAGGATCTTTATGTGAAACTGAAACTCAGCATGCAGCAACCATCTGCCAATGAGGTCATCCGCCTGGATAAAATCTACTATGACTATGACAAATGCGATATCAAACCGAGAGCCGCTGAGGAGTTGGACCGCCTGGTCAAACTGATGAATGATTTTCCGGATATGATTATTGAATTGTCCTCCCATACCGACAGCAGGGGCTCCGACGACTATAACCAGAAACTTTCCCAATGTCGGGCCGATGCAGCCGTGACGTATATCCTTGCTAAAAGGATCGCCAAGGAGAGGATTATTGCTGTTGGTTACGGTGAATCGAGGCTGGTCAACGGGTGCTCCAACGGAGTGAATTGCACGGAAGCGGAGCACCAGGCAAACAGGAGAACCGAGTTCAAGATCGTTTCGTGTGCTTCGTGTCCGAGGGTAACGAGGTAGTGATGAGGTCATGGGGTCATGGGGTCATGAGGTCATGGGGTCATGGGGTCATGAGGTGATGGGGTAGTGAGGTGGTGAGGTGAAATGCGAAGCATTCAAGAGCAACTGTGACAAAAGAAAAATTTCGAATAAATTGTAAAATTATGAGAGCACTTAGAATTACAGTGTTTCTGGGTTTTTTGATGGGAACAGTGATAACCCAAAGTGCTGATCAGCCAAAAATGAAAGAATTGCAATCTTTTTATACACTGAGAATAGAGACGCACAATGTCGCTTACGAGCTTCTGATCAACGACATTCCGGTCTTTTCACAAACCGAAGAGGCTTCATTCAGCCTATCCAACTATCCGATAAATCCCTGGCTCATCAACGGCCGGAATACGTTCAGGGTTCACATCCTTCCCGTAGAAACGTCCAATACTGATCCAAACGACACAAAGTCGTATGAAGTGGTAATTTCAGGGCCGCTGGATGAGGGAATGACCGGCAACCCTATCGCCCATGCCGAAGGGATCGTGCCTGATCTCCAGTCCCATCCGTCAGAAGAGCGGGCGTTTACAATCGCGCTCGCATATCCTCAACCCCCATGGGCTGAATCGGAATCAATCGGAAAAGATGCCGGAACCCAAAAGAAAATTCTGGATAAGTACCGTGAGTTTTACCGGCTGCTGGAAACCAGGGATCTGGATGGGATCATGAAATTTTCGGAAGCAAAAATCAAGGAGTATTCAAAATCAATGGATAGTCCTGATTTTGCTTCGGCTATGAGGGATTCTTTTCAAATGGAATTTGACACGCCTTCAAATTCTCTTATCGGCATTGATGTACAGGAAGTCAACGGATTGCGCTATGAATATTATTATGGCGATCGTCTGGTATCGATAAAGAATGACGAAGGGCGCTCAATAATCATGTATTATAACGAGGAGGATGGCGTCACGACCTCTTACAATCTATTCTTCTATTTCGATGGAGAGGACTTTGTCCTGATACTTTGAGTGGATTTTATAATGTTGTTATCCGGCTCATTATGACACGGTTTTTAACCTTATTACCCTTCATTTTTTTACTTCTCACTGGAAGGCCCGGAAGTTTTGGACAGATTATCCCTGACGATGATTATTTAGTGAGAATCTGTGACACTGCGCCCGGGGATTGCGGTTATGCAAATCTGGAAGGTGAACCGATTATTCCTCCCGGGAAGTATGCAATATGCTTCACCGACACCTTCAGGACGTATGCCATTGTAACTATCCCGGAGACCGGCTTTGCAGCCATAAACCGGAAAGAAGAGATTTTGTATGAGGTATTTCCTTTTGACAACGGACCGGATTATCCTTCGGAGGGTCTTTTCAGGATCAGGATTGGCAATAAAATAGGGTTTGCCGATGAAATAACAGGGAAAGTTGTGATCAAACCACAATTCGACTGTGCATGGCCTTTTGAAGAGGGTGTAGCCAAAGTCAGCACCGACTGCTGGATACAATCATATGGCGAACATGTCACCTGGCACAGTGATAAGTGGTATTATATTGATAAAAGAGGGAGAGAAGTTGAAGGACCCATTCCCGTTGGTGGAATTACGGTGAACGAAACTTTGGATATAAATATACCTTCTCCACTTCCTGTTTACCTGGAACAAAACGACCGGATCTATATAACCATCAACGACCGGGTTGTAGCTGATGTGCGACAACGGGCAGACACCGGATCTGCTGAGAATAAATTCCTGGCCCGGCAACTTCATGCGCTGTCGAAAGAGAAACAGCTTGAGTTTGAGACCCTGTTTTTAAAATCAATTACTGATTATACCTCCAAGGCACATTTCTATATCGGCACATTTATGTTGTTCTTTAATGAACTGGGAAGGATGGATCCGGTTGAGATTGAGAATGAATTGGATATTCGTGTTCAATTTCTGGGCAATGATACCTATGCAGCCGAGTTCTGGGAAAAGGAAAGGCACGAGAGATCCCCCAAAGTGATGGTTGTGCTTTATAAGCGGGAACCGGATGGCTCGATAACATTTCAGGATCCGTTTCAGGCGGCGATTGATTTTTTAAGGAAATAACCTAATCTAAAATGTATAATCCATAACATACCTAATCTGGAGAAATACATATCACCGGATAAATGGTCAAATGATTCCAAAGATATCAGAGGGCTACTCGAAGATCTGTCAACCGGATATTTTAGTGAGACATCGGATGAAATCCCTGAAATGATTGCGATCGCGATCACCAGGTTGAGTGAAGTGTATAGCGATAGAGGGTCCTAATCTTCTTACCAAACAAGCAATCGATCTGCGGTCTCATGGCATCAGAGTGCCCGGTTATGTAGTTGGATATCAGGAGAGTAAAACGAATTTATCTCATTCGCCATCCCGGATAGGGTGTGGTGAATGCCTGGGACGAATTCTGGCCCGCTCCTATTTTCTTTGGATTTTTAATGGTCGCTTTCCTGGTATGCTTTGTACTTGTGCTGAAAGGGGTGATGGGGTGAGGTGTTGAATTGGTGAGATTGAATTCTTAATTCTTAATTCTTAATTCTTAATTGAAACACTGTCTCCTCTCAATGCCCTGAATCTCTTCCTGGCATCTATCGTATAAATGCTCGACGGGTATCGCTCCAAAAGGCGTGCGTAGAGCTCCATGGCGGTTGCAGGATCCTTCATCTCATTTTCCCTCAGTCCGGCTTGTAGAAAGAGTGCCCTGTCGGCCGTCACTTCATCAGGGTAATCGGTGGTAACTTTGTGGTAAAGGCTGTCGGCAATGCTGTATTCTCCCAGTTTCGAATAAATAGCCGCCTTTTTCAGCAGCACATCATCAAGCAGGGGGTGGTAGCCAAAGAGCAGCGGGATAGAATCCAGAAGTTCGAGAGCTTCCCTCTCCTGATTCTTGAATGAATGTAAATCGGCCCTTGCGTACATAAAAAGTCCGACGGTTGAAGAGTCGGGATCGTAGTTCTCTCCGATGAGAATCGAAAGAGCCAGGGCATCGTTGGCGATCATCTTATCGGTTGCTGCCTTCAGAATATCGGCCTGAGCCTTGGCCCAGCCGAATTCGCCGATGTAAAACGACAGCTTTGTGTTTTTGAATTTGGCCGTCTGCCCCAGCACGTCGTATTTGAAATCCTGGTAAACCTGCTGATACAAAAGTGTGGCTTCCCATACATCGCCGAAAAGCAGGAGGATATCCCCCAGCTCCAGTTTGCAGAAGGCCTTCTCCTTCGGGCCGATATCTTTCATCTCAATGGCGCGGTAGAGGATCTCCTGTGCTTCATCCGGATTTGCAAGATAAAATGCTTCCAGGTGCGCCAGGTTCTGCATCAGGGTGACCGATGTCCTGTTCTCACCCACATACTCTATCGTTTGAAGAAATTCCTTTTGGAGGCTGATGAGCTCTTTTTCCGAAGGTTTTTGCCTGGAAGTAATCTGCATAAATCTGGTGTTAGCTATCTCTACCCGGCCGATGTCGTAATAGGGATAGGCCTCCCCTTTCCCTGCCAGATAGGTGTAGGCATCGAGAGCCACCTGATACTGACCGTTGGCTACAGCGAGCTGTGCCAGCTGCAGGATACGGTCCCCCTGCTCCTGCCTCCGCCGGTCGATTGCTTTTGCCTGAATCAGAGCCAAGTCAAAGTCCTTCTGTTGAATGGAATACCACCAGAGGAGATCGGCGTAGGCCGGATTATCGGAATTTTGCTGGACCCGGGTAAGCAGGGCATTCCTGAATTGCTCATTTTTGATATTCTCCGGATCATCAGCCAAAGTCGTGGCCAATCTGTCCTGGACCGTATTCAAGTAGGATTGATTGACCTCCAGAAGGTTCAGGTACTCTTCAAACATACCGTCAAAATTGGCCGACCGCTGGTAGACATTTGCCAGCTCGAAACTGAATGGATAAGATCCTTCCAGCAACTCTCTCCCCTTCAGGTAAACCTCAACGGCATATCCGTTCTCTCCTTTTAAAATGAAAGCATTGGCCAGGTCAAAGATCTGCTGCTGGTCGGGCCCCAACTCCTTTAAGGCCTCGTCATAAAGTTTCCGGGATTTTTCCACATCTCCCTCCCTGTAATGCAGATACCCCAGATCCACCAGATACTTAATTGCCCTTGGGTCGTTTTTTCGCTGTCCCTTGATGAGTTTCTCCGCCTCTTTGTACTCCTTCAGTTCAATCAGGCAATGAAAGTAATACATGTAGTAGAAGGAGGTTGGTTGCTCCCGGTAGAGTTTCTCATAAAGTTCCACAGCCTTCTCATAGTCCTTAGCCTGGAACAACTGCATGGCCAGTTGCTGGTCACTCACCTGTGGCTGCGCCTGTTGCTGGAAAGGAAGCAGTTTTGGGGCGGAGGTGGGCAAGTTCTGGGCTCCAAGAAATGAGGAATGAGGAATGAGGAATGAGGAATGAGGAATGAGGAATGAGGAATGAAGAAGGATGAGAGCAACAAGAATTTTTCGTTTGTATGACATGAGACGGACTACCTTGATTGGAGAAGGTTGACGGTGAGCCAGGCCATGAGGCCGGAGCCCGTTTCCAGCGATTTTTCGTCCACGTCGAAGGTGGGAGAATGAAGAAAGGAGGTGATTCCCCTTATCTCATTCCTCACGCCAAGCCTGTAGAGACAGGACGGCACGCGCTGGGCGAAATAGGCAAAGTCTTCTGCCGTCATCCGCTTTTCAAGTTCTATAACGTTCTCTCTTCCAAGATATTCTATGGCGAGCAATTGCAATTGTGCGGTTAACTCCTCATCGTTGTGCAGGTATGGATAGCCATGGGAAATCTTCACTTCGCAACTCCCTCCCATTCCGGATGCCATGGAGGTGGCAATTGCTTCGATCCGTTTATGGATCTCCTTCCGCCAGGCTTCGTCATAAGTCCTGACCGTTCCGTCGATCTTCACCTCGTTGGGGATGATGTTGGTGCGGCCTTCGCCGATGATGCGGCCAAAGGAGAGAACGGTCGGCGTTCCGGGATCGGCCTGGCGGCTGACAATCTGCTGCAGGGCAGTGATGATGTGCGCGGCAATGACAATCGGGTCCACAACCATCTGAGGAGCAGCGGCGTGGCCTCCCTTGCCCTTCACGGTGAGGTAGATCTCATCCGTTGAAGCCATATCCGGACCGGGATTGAATCCCACTGTGCCGGCATCCAGCGTAGGCATCACATGCTGTCCAAGAACCACCAAAACATCGGGATTCTCCAGCACACCCTCGTTGATCATTTCGATAGCCCCACCAGGATAACTCTCCTCCGAAGGCTGGAAGATCAGCTTCACTGTACCTTCAAACCGATCCTTCAGGTCATTCAGAATTTTTGCTGCCCCCAGCAAAGACGACATATGGACATCATGCCCGCAGGCGTGCATCGTGCCAGGCTTCCGGGAGGCATAAGGAACATCATTTTCTTCTGGCACAGGAAGGGCATCCATATCAGCCCGAAGGCCGATACACATATGACCCGGGTTCTTCCCTTCTATCAGGCCAACAATCCCAAATCCGGCAATCCTCTTTTTATACGGAATGCTAAAACGGTCAAGTGTTTCGCAGATAAAGGCAGCCGTTTGCTCCTCCTGTTTCGAAAGTTCCGGTTGCTGATGCAAGTGGCGGCGAATCCCGATCGTCTCGTTCAGGTATTTGGAGGCAAGATCCGATATGTGGGTTTTCAAGTCAGCCATAGGAGAACAAAGATACACAGACTTTCCTTATACCCGGATGTCACTTTACCAGAAAAAAGGTTCCCTTCTCTTTTTCAGTCTGACCGGGTGCTTCCACTGTTTCATAGAAGGCGATAAAGGAGTAGGAGTCACTCAGGCAGTCGGACCCTTTCCAGGTGCCGTCCCACCCTTGCTCCATCGAATCGGTTTCGAAGAGTTGTTGTCCCCACCGGTCGAAGATCACCATCCTGAATTTGAAGATGCTGATCCCAACCGGCCGGAATGTGTCGTTGAGCCCATCGCCATTTGGAGTAAATGCTGTAGGAAACCAGAGTTTCGCCGGACAATTATTCACTGTGAGGCTGTCGGCTACTGAACAGTCATTGGAAGTAACCTCAACCCAGTACAGTCCTGGTTCGGTGACCAATAAGGTTGAGTCGGTACTTCCATCCTGCCATAGGTAGGAACCTCCCTGAAGGGTTGCATGCAGGAGGATCTGCTCTCCCGGACAGATCAGAGTATCTCTCCCGAGATCAACGGGGATTTCGGGCTTGAAGTTGAGGTTGGTTAGGGTGATACTGTCGCAGCCGGCAATGGTGAAGGTGGAGTCGCGGTAAGTCCCCGGTGTGGTTTGCCAGGCTCCCTGCGCCCAGTAACTCTCACCATAACAGAGTAGTGTATCTATGCTCACTTCGATCGAATTCATTACAGCCACTGTTACCGTGTCGGCTGCTTCACAGCCCCAGCTGTTGTCAACATGCACCCAATAGGTTCCTGATGTATCCACCTGAACGCTCTGGCTGGTATCACCGGTCGACCAGTGATATGTCATGTACCCAGACCCAGGATCCAATAGAGCAATTTCGCCCTGACAGATCGTTCTGTCAGCTCCCAGCGACACCTGCAATTCCGGTCGTACCAC
>Ga0351834_1007_pt3 | contig 43840 bp, 40 predicted proteins | sample BONcelHFGM3001C6_FD_206754 | JGI IMG/M metagenome (GOLD analysis project Ga0351834, IMG submission 206754) | Enriched cells from coal bed in the Powder River Basin, Montana, United States - BONCAT cells FGM rep1 HSBNCT.FGM.300.1.C6 ... | reverse complement strand
AGGAGATTAGAGTTTTTCCGGAAGAGTTTGAAAAGACACCAAAAAGAAGTATTAAAAGATATCTATATCAGAGAACAGATTTATAGTTATGGATGAAAAACAGAGGCAGTTTGACAAGAGTTACCTGGATATGGCCGAAGTGTGGTCAAAAAACTCTTATTGTAAAAGAAGACAGGTTGGAGCACTTCTTGTGAAAGATCGGATGATTATATCTGACGGGTATAATGGAACACCTGCCGGGTTTGAGAACAAATGTGAAGACGAAGAGGGTAAGACTATTCCTTATGTTCTTCACGCAGAGGCAAATGCTATAACAAAGGTGGCCAAATCGGGCAATAGCAGCGCCGGTGCTACAATGTATGTGACAACTTCCCCTTGCCTGGAGTGTGCAAAACTTATCATTCAGGCCGGAATTGTTCGTCTTGTTTTCCGAAACAACTATCGCAGAACAGATGGAGTAGACCTGCTCACAAAAGCAGGAGTTGATGTTGTAAATTTTATCGAATAACTCAAAAATAGTATGAGTAAACTATCAGACAAAATTAGAACCCATTCGTGGGCATTGGTAATAATAATCTTTCTATTAGGAGCTCTCTCCTTCAAGATTTTCTCCGAGCTTCGTACTGCTAAAGAGCTTAAGCTTACTGCCGGTAAATGGGATAAGCTATTGCTGGTACTCTCTCAGGTAGATGGAAACTATGTAGATCCTGTTAATTACGGCAAGGTTACAGAGGATGCAATCCCATATGTTCTGCAAAAACTTGACCCCCATTCTGTCTATCTTACTCCACAGGAGCTAACAAATGCAGATGAACAGCTTCAGGGTAATTTTGACGGAATAGGTGTTCAGTTTAATGTTCCCAACGATACCGCGGTTGTGATAAATGTTATACCCGGCGGTCCTTCGGAGCGGGCCGGAATTTTATCCGGAGACAGGCTCGTAAAAGTTAACGGAGAGAATGTGGCCGGTGTTAAGATGAATCAGGACTCTCTTGTTAGAAGATTGAGGGGGAAATCCGGAACTAAGGTTAATGTAGAGGTAAAGAGGGTAGGGGTAAAGGATTTGGTCTCCTTTGATATTCGTAGAGACAAGATTCCGGTCAAGAGTATAGATGTCTCATTTATGATTAATGACACAACCGGATACATAAAGCTCTCAAAATTTACAAGAACCAGTTATAAAGAGTTTATGGAGGCATTGGCTGACCTGAAGACTCAAGGGATGAAATCTCTGTTGTTTGACTTAAGAGGTAATACAGGTGGCTATTTCGATCAGGCACTGCTGCTATCCAATGAGTTCCTCAATAAAGGAGATCTGATCGTTTATATGCAGGGCAGGCACAGACCAAGACAAGATTTCTACGCTGACAATAACGGAAAGTACAGAGATCTCTCTATCAAAGTGATTATAGATGAAGGATCTGCCTCTTCAAGTGAGATATTTGCCGGGGCTATACAGGATAATGACAGAGGAGTCATAGTCGGGCGTCGTTCATTCGGGAAAGGGTTGGTGCAGGAGCCCATCTACTTCTCAGATAACTCAGGAATAAGACTCACTGTAGCAAGGTTTTATACCCCTACAGGCAGGTCTATCCAAAAACCATATGACGAAAATTACAGAGAGGATATCATAGAGAGGTACCGTCACGGAGAGATGCTTAACAAGGATAGCATCAAAACAAATGACTCTCTAAAATATACCACTCCCAAGGGTAAGATTGTATATGGAGGGGGTGGTATTACTCCGGACATATTTGTTCCGATTGACACTACAGGAGTTGGACCTCTCTTTATAAAAGTTTCAAATCAGGGGCTCACCTTCCGTTTTAGTGCAAAGATGGCCGACGATTACAGACCGGATCTCAACAAAATAACAAATCTAAAAGAGCTTAACAAGTTTTTTTCTCAAGTAGACTTTGAACAACGGTTTTTGCAATTTGCTTCATTAAACGGGATTACAGCAACCAAACAGGAGTGGGAGGAGAGCAAAGATCTTATAATAAATCATATAAGAGCATTTGTGGGAAGATATACCCCACTGGACGACAATGCTTTTTATCCAATATTGTTGGAGAAAGATAATACGGTATTAACGGCTATTGGGCTATAAACCTGTATACAATCTCCCCTGTTTGACGCTCGGGAGCAGTAGAAGAGGCGGTAAATCTGGAAGATTTTGCCGCCTTTATTGCGTACTCCTGCAGACAAACATCCGATGATGAACCCTGGGGTTTTACAATGGCATTGATAACATATCCTTTTCGGTTTACAACGATGGAAACTGTAACATCTCCTCCGCCCACACATTTATAGACAGGAATAGGAAGGCTCATAGATTTGCGCCCCTGCAGATAGTATGAGATAACAGAGGGTCCTTTATAGCTCTCTGTTTTAGTCTCTGTTTTTTGTTGAGGATCTGCAACTTCATCACTGCCGGTGTTTGCCTGTGCCTCTCTGCGGGCCGCGTCCAGCCTCTGCTGAACCCGGCGGGCATCTTCATAAATCTGGTTCGGATTTTTATTGCGATCGTCTTTCAATTGAGAGCCCTTTACCGATGAGGCATCAACCACAACATTTCTTACAGCAGTGTTGCCCGAGAGAATGTTGTCCAGCTCTCTGCTAACATCTGCCTTTAACTGCTCCTTTTTTGCAATCTCCTCAAGCAGCTCCTCTTTGGTGAAGTCTAAAATAAAAGAGCTCTCCTCTTTTAGCATAAAGTTAATTCTGTATGCCAATAAAATTATTAGCAGCAGAAGGTGAAATGCTACGGTAAGATAGAGGCCGGCATTATTATCTCGTCTAAACATTATTTTTTTTGTAGAGCCTTCTCAATAGTAGCAAGAAGGATACCAATCGCAACCTGATTATGTCCGCCTTGCGGGATTATTATATCTGCATACCTCTTACTGGGCTCAATAAACTGAAGATGCATAGGTTTAACTGTCTTCTCATACCTCTCCAGCACCTTCTCAATTGTTCTACCCCTTTCAATATTGTCCCGTGTTATAACTCTTCCCAAACGATCGTCTGCATCTGCATCTACAAAAACTTTGATATCCATACAATCTCTCAGTTCAGAACAGGTATAGATTAATATCCCCTCTACAATAACAACTATAGATGGTTTTACCTTTATTGTCTCAGTAGATGACCGGGAGCAGGTTAGGTATGAGTAGACCGGTTGCTCTATAGCTTTCCCGGCTTTGAGGTCGTTCAAATGTTTGACAAGAAGCTTAAAGTCAATAGAGTCCGGGTGGTCAAAATTTAGTTCCAGCCGCTCTTCAATAGGAAGATGGCTGTTATCTTTGTAGTAGGAATCCTGAGGGATAACTACAACTTCACTGTCTGCCAGTATTTTAGTTATCTCCCTTACTACGGTAGTCTTTCCTGATCCGGTTCCCCCGGCAATTCCAATTACAAGCATATATAGTGGTTAAAATTCTGCGTTTTTTGGAGATCTTGGAAAAGGAATTACATCACGAATATTGGCCATACCTGTTACAAAAAGGAGAAGCCTTTCAAAACCAAGACCGAATCCTGAGTGAGGAACCGTCCCGAATTTACGGGTGTCAATATACCACCACAGAGTTTTTGTATCCATTCCCATCTCCTCAACTCTTGTGATAAGCTTCTCAAGAGACTCCTCTCTTTGTGAACCTCCAATTATCTCACCAATTTTTGGAAATAAAATATCCATTGCACGAACAGTTTTTCCGTCATCGTTCTGCTTCATATAGAAGGCCTTAATCTCTTTCGGATAGTCTGTTAGAATCACTGGCTTTTTGAAGTGTTTCTCCACAAGATATCTTTCGTGCTCACTCTGCAGATCTGTTCCCCAGGAAACTGGATACTCAAATTTCTGTCCGGATTTTATCAAAATGTCAACGCCCTCTGTGTATGAAAGTCTTACAAAATCTGTCCCGGTAACCCCTTTTAGTCGTTCGATAAGCTCCTTGTCAAACATATCGTTTAGGAACTGCAAATCATCCATACAGTTTTCAAGGGCATAGTTTACAAGATATTTGATAAAGTCTTCTGCAAGATCCATATTATCTTTTATCTCGTAAAAGGCCATCTCAGGCTCAATCATCCAGAACTCAGAGAGGTGTCTGGGTGTGTTTGAATTCTCTGCCCTAAAAGTTGGACCAAAGGTATAAATCTCCCCGAGAGCAAGTGCTCCCAGCTCTCCCTCAAGCTGACCGCTAACGGTAAGATTTGCAGATTTTCCAAAGAAATCCTGAGAGTAATCTATAGAACCATCCTCTTCTCTTGGAGGATTATTCATATCCAGAGTTGTAACCTGAAACATAGCTCCTGCGCCCTCTGCATCTGATGCAGTTATTATTGGAGTATGAAGATTAAAAAAACCTCTGTCGTTAAAGTATTTGTGTATTGCAAAAGACATTGCGTGTCTTATGCGGAATATACAACCGAATGTGTTGGTTCTGGGACGCAGGTGTCCAATTTCACGCAGAAACTCCATACTATGTCCCTTCTTTTGCAGAGGATAACTTTCGGTATCTGCAGTGCCGTAAATCTCAAGTGATTTAGCACTCACCTCTACAGCCTGGCCACTCCCCAATGAGGCGACCAGCTCACCGTTAACTCCAATTGAAGCACCGGTGGTAACCCCTTTTAACATCTCCTCTGTAAAGATGTTCCCGTCAAAAACTATCTGAACATTTTTCACGGTTGAGCCGTCATTAAGGGCTACGAATGTTATGTTTTTATTCCCCCTCTTTGTCCGTACCCATCCCTTTACCAGAATTGCGGAACCCGGGGCCATTTTTAGCAATTCAGATACTTTAACTCTTATTTGGTTTTCCATTTTATGTATATGATAATATTTATTGAGCTAACTCTGCTCTCTCTCTTTTAAGTGTAGCGTGAATTGACAGTTTTTTTACCCAAACCACGAATATTCCCGTAAGAATTAGATTCAGTACAATGCTTAATACAGAGATAACCAGTGCAGGCCCTCCAATATTATAACTAAGAGCAATAAAGATAATTCCCGCTCCAACCTCTCCCCGGGTAAACATTCCGATAGATAGTGCAAGTCTCTCCTCGATGTAACGATCTCTGTAGAAGAGCACCGGAACAAGTTTTCCTATATTGGAGAGTATAGAGACTATAATTACGTGAAATATAATTCTGCCGGCAGGTAGCATAGGTTGTTGCCCCAAGAGGGATGCGCCTGCAACAACATCGTCACTCATTGTGTGAGAGCCTATAAACAGGGGCATACTCATACCTACCAGGAACATAAAGAATATAGAAATACCGTTGGTTACAACCCTCTCAGTTTTGGAGTCTGTATTAATGTGTCCCATAACCATTCCGAGAATAAAAGCAGGAAGAAGCACCTCTATATGTATCCCCTCATCTTTTCCCAGAAAAGAGGCCGTAATAAAATGCAGCCCCCAGGTAATTCCGACCACAAGTGCAGAGTAGAACAGAATAGCAATCCAGTCCTGCCTCAATTTATAGGCACCCATTTTTTTCCACCCATAGTAGAGTAGTAAAAAGACTACCAATAGTACTGCTGCCATCTGCCACTTCATACCTATCATTATTATTTGCAGAGGAATCATCAACAGGATAGTATCCAGGTCGTCAAATATTGCCAGGACCTGAATCTTCTTATAAATCCAGCTTGATTTGAGCCCTATTGCAGCCAGCATTGTAAAGAGGATGCCGGCAGATGTGGGAGCGGCAAATCTGCTTAAAAGAAGACTCTCCTTCCAGGCATCCCAGGTGGTGCTAAACTCAACGGGAAGGAGCACAAATACAAAGTACATTGCTACAAAAATCCAGGGTAAAGCAGCAGTAGCCATAGCAATAAAGTAGTCTTGCACATAGCTTCTCCAGTTAACCTTGTCCAATTCAAACTCCCGCCCTACATTAATCATTATAAATGAAAGCGATATGTAAAGGAGAATGTTGGTTACCTCTTTAAAAGAGTGGAAATTTTCACCCATTGCAGAGGGTAATATTTGTGAAAAAACAAGACCTGCAATTAGAAAGAGAGAGAACGATAGGATTTTTTTCATCAGTTGTAGTCTCTAGGTGATTAAAAATTTAGCGGCAAATTTACAAAAAATGCCGCTAAAAGACAATAAGATTGTTTTAATGCTTTATCGGCAAATACTTTGATGGAACACTCTCATTCCAGCATCTGTCAATAGCTGTAACTATGTATATATACCTCTTTTTAGAGTTGCCCTCATTAATAGTGATATACTCAGGTTTGTCCGAGATTTTTACCAAATACTTACTGTCGCAGATATTTGGTGTCACCCCCTCCGGAAATCTGTAAACGGCGAAAAAGCGGGCACTCTGCATCGGGTCACTGCTCATAGGATGGATCCAGGTCAATTTACCTCTTTTGAATTCAAGTTTTGAAACCGGCAGGGGAGGGATAGTATCCAGGTTTCTGTATTCAGGTATGAGTGCCGGATACCTTTGGTATTTCAAAGTGAGTGAGTCGGTAAACCCATCAGGATTTCTATTTAAACTCCAACCTGGCCACCAGACATTTCCGTGTACATTTGGAAGCTCCCTCACCATCTTCATTTTAGCCTCAAATTGGGTTTTTGATGGATTATCTAAATCTGCCTCTGTAAATGTGCTTATATTCTGACCAATATAGAGCTGGCCTCCAAAGTTTGAGTTGCTCCACCACTCGATTAGTGTTTTATAATCTGCTGCAGGGTGGCCGATTTTCCAATAAATCTGGGGAACATTATAATCTATCCACCCATTTTTTACCCAAAGAGGTACATCTGCATAAAGCTGATCATAATTGGAGAGTCCATTCGTTTTGCTACCACTTGAGTCAGGGGTATCCTTTAAGTTACGATGGATTCCAAACGGACTAATTCCGAATCTTACCCAGGGTTTGATTGCCTTTATTGTATCATTCAAAGCTTTGATAAGAGTCGTTACATTATTCCTTCTCCAATCTCCCTTTTGCCAATATTCAAAACCCTGATTTTTTGCATATTTTACAAAAGAGGCATCATCGTGAAACTCTTCAAACTGAATTGGATATGGATAGAAATAATCATCAAAATGCACTGCATCAAGGTCATATCGACTCACCAAATCTGAGATTACCTTAACAGTGTGTTCAATAGCTTGCGGCTCTCCCGGGTCGAAATAGAGCTGTTTCCCATATCGTTTAAAGATTGAGGGATTTTTAAAATAGAGGTGATCCGGATGAAGTTGCTCTGATTCATTTGAAGTTACCCTGTAGGGGTTACACCAAGCGTGCAACTCCATACCTCTTGCGTGGCTCTCCTGAATCATAAACTCCAGAGGATCCCATATTGGATTGGGCGCTTTCCCCTGCTCTCCGGCAATAAACCTGCTCCAGGGTTCAATTTCAGATATGTAAAAGGCGTCTGCCTGAGGCCTGACCTGAAAAATAACCGCATTTACTCCCGCCTTCTCAAAGTTGTCCAGTGTTTTTCTGAACATCTCCTTGATGGAGTCAGTTGTCATTGTTTTGAACTGTTGGTTACCAACAGTGTGTATCCAGGCACCGCGAAACTCTCTTTTTGGCAGCTCTTGTGAAAATGCCACAGAGAGTGACAGTATAAAAATGATTGGGATTAAAGCTCTTTTTACCATACCTGATAGTTTTACTCTAAGCCCATTGCCTTTAATATTCGAATTGGAATTTCGGTATTATCCATTCTTCCGGAGAAGAGACGGCTACCCGGGCCAGTAGCGTACACAGGAACGGCAGTTCCGGTATGAGAAGATGTAGTCCAACCTACATTTGCTTTATTGTTTAACTCTTTGACAGCATCTTTGCTCTCTTTATCGATAGATATCGACTTACTTTGAGAAGCCAGTTCGTTAAGGTTCAGTACATAACCACGCTCTCTTCCGAGGGTCATCCCCCCTGTTTCGTGGTCTGCAGTTACGATTATCAGGGTCTCGTTAGGATATTTTCTTGCAAAGCTGACGGCAACATTAACGGCATCTGCAAAGTCAAGTGTCTCTAAGATATTGGTTTTAGCATCATTATCGTGACCTGACCAATCTATTTTTCCACCCTCTGCCATTAAGAAGAAACCCTTAGCACAGTAAAGGTGATCTACAGCAGCAGCCACAACGTGTTTTAGCGAAAGGTCTTTATCTTCTCTGTCAATTGCATAAGGAAGGGCTCCCTCTTTACCTGCTTCTTGAAATAGTGCAATCTTTTTAGCTCCTTTTTTAGAGACATACTCTCTGAGCCCTCTGACAATCGTGTATCCACCCTCTTCAAGTATTTCGTAAATATTTTTCTGATCTTTATTCTCGCCGGTAGGTTGAGCAAAACCACCCCCTCCGAAAAAGTCAAAACCACTGGCAGGAATCTGAACAGCGATATCATAATAGCTGTTTCTGCTGGAACTATTTGCATAAAAAGCAGCCGGAGTTGCGTGATCTATTGTAACATTTGATACAATACCAACCGGTACACCGCTCTCTTTAATCTTGTAAGTTATACTTGTCAGCTTGTTGTTTTGCGGGTCTACTCCCAGCATACCGTTATTGGTTTTGTAACCGGTAGATAGTGCTGTTCCGGCAGCTGACGAGCAGGTTATGTATGAGTTTGCAGAGAATGTGGTTGACATTCCCATTATGGGGAATTTTGTAAATGAGAGAGCTTCATTGGATATCTCCCCCTTTTGGGTGGATATATAAGCCTCTGCCATTGATATTTGTGACAATCCCATACCATCACCAATAAAGAGAAAAACAAATCTGGCTCTCTCCATAGATCTACCCTGACCCTGCCCCGCCACTCTGGTTCTCTCTTGAGCCGAAATCAAATAAGGGATTGCTAAAAGGATTACTATTAGTGTTAAAAATCTTTTTTTCATCTCTGTACTTTTTTTTGTTATTACTACTTCTTTAAACAAGAAAGGGTGCACTTCTGTTTAATGAAGTCACCCTATTCCTGAATAGTTAATATTAATTAGTTACTGACAGGCTCTCCTCTTCTGGCATTGTACATTATCTTAAGGGCGGATGTTCTCCGTAACTCCTGTTTGATATCTGTAATAATACCCATACGGACATTAACGTCTGCCTTAATAGATACTGTCATAAACTGACGGTCAACTTCACTCTTTGTCTCACGCTCTGCAGCGATAAAGTCTCTGATGTCAGCAACTGTCTTGAACGAATCGTTTAACTGAATACGGGCATCTGTTCCAACCTGTGCCTGTTTGTTTGCAACAGGTGTTCCAACAAATATGTATGCAGCAAGGTCTTTTCTCTCTAGTTTTGCGATTTCGGTAGCCTCAGGTACCTTTACGATAACCAGCCTGTCTGTTTGACGCATACTGGTAGATACCATAAAGAAAAATAGAATCATAAAGACAATATCGGGGAGTGATGCCGTGCTTAATGCAGGTACACCCTTTTTTCCGTGCTTTGAAAATTTTGCCATATTACTTCCCTTTTATTATCATTTTTTACCTGTCTCTTTAGGGTCTGCCTCAGAAATTTTCTGCGGTATAGCATCCCTTACGATTCTTTGTCTGTCCTCGTCAAGGGCAATGTATACTTTGCCGAAGTTTTTCATTGCAAATTCATCCCGGATCTCGTTTACTGCCTTTACCAGCTCATTTTGAACCTGAATATAGACATTATAACTTGTTCCGCGGTCGTTTTGAAGCGAGATAACCCCTTCGGATACAGCAAAATTACCAAAACCCTCAATCATTATATCCTTCCTGTCTGGAAGAGTCTCAAGATTTGCAGGGTTTGAAAGGAACTCCTTTGCCTTATCTTTAAGTTGGGAAACATCCATAATCTGCCCCCCGGCCAAAAGAACATCTGAGCTGTTAATACGAACAACCAAGATATTTCTACGGTTGATCTGTACATCATCCTGCTTTTGATTCTCATCCGGCATAGGTGGAAGACGACGTTGCAAACCTGCCTCTACATCCATGGTTGTTACCATTAAAAAGAATATAAGAAGCAAGAAGGCGATATCGGCCATCGACCCTGCGTTGATTTCCTGTACTGGTCTTGCCATATAAATTTTGTATTATCGGTTTTTAACCATATTAATTATGCCACCTGCAATAATTGCAGTTACGGAAGCACCAAACAGAAGGTAGGTTATTATAAGACCTGTATCTGTTATTTTTAGAGTTGAAGCAGTAGGTTCTTTGTCCAGAGTTGTTGCAAGAGGATCTCCTGATGCAAGAACATAAGCAAGACCTACAACCACTACAACCACAATAAGACTGTAAAGCACCTTCTTAAATGATTTCGGATTGCCAATCATCTGCAGAAGCGGAAGCCCCAAAGCCAATACAAGAGCAACACCTAAAAGAAGATATGCATAACCGAGGAATGTATCGATCATACCATCTTTGTTGGTGAAGAAGGCGATGGTAATAACCACTGCCAGTCCTAGTAGTATATAAGATAAATATTTTATGAATTTTGACATAATTCGTTTATTTTTTAGCTTTTACCAGAATATCGATAAGCGAGATAGATGCATCTTCCATAGTTACAACAATTGAATCAATTTTTGACACAAGGTAGTTGTAGAAAATCTGAAGAATAATCGCCACGATAAGACCGGCAACAGTTGTGATAAGAGCAACCTTAATACCACCGGCAACGATGTTTGGAGAGATATCTCCTGCAGCCTGGATTGCATCAAATGCACCGATCATACCGATAACTGTTCCAAGGAATCCTAACATCGGAGCAATCGATATAAAGAGCTGAATCCAAGAGAGGCCGTTCTCTAACTGACTCATTTGGATAGATCCGTATGATACTACCGATTTCTCAACTACATCTATACCCTCGTCTACACGCGAAAGACCCTGATAGAAAATGCTTGCTACAGGACCTCTGGTATTGCGGCAAATCTCTTTAGCTGCCTCAATTCCTCCGGTTGCATAAGCCTCTTCTATGCTCTTAAGAAGTTTGTCTGTGTTGGTTGATGCCATATTAAGATAGATAATTCTCTCAATAGCAATTGCAAGACCAAAAATAAGACATAAAAGAACTGTAGCCATAAAACCTGCACCACCCTCGATGAATTTGGTTTTAAGCTGTTGGTGAATAGGGATTTCCTGTTGTACTGTCTGATCTGTAGTTGGATCCGGTGTTTGAGCAGTAGCATACTGTGCAGAAATGGTAATAAAGCCAATTACTGCCAAAAACATGAAAAATTTTTTCATAAATTTTTGAATGATTAAAGTATTAAACAATGTATTTTAAATAGTTATCTGTTTTCAGACAAAAGTCAATTGTCGTGCAATTTATAAAGAAATTTTAAATAAATACTAATTGATTGAAATTTCTCCTCTTAAGTTTTTCTGTAAATACTCTTTAATTAATTGTACATCATTATATTGACCTAGTAAAAAAAATAATTTTGAGACAGCAGCTTCTGTAGTAGAATCAAAACCGGAGATAACCCCGATTTTCTTGAGCAGTATGCCGGTAGAGTATGCTTCCATATCTACACTGCCGGCAAGACACTGAGAGACATTAAGAATTATTATACCTCTCTCAATTGCATCTCTTAAAAGATTAATAAACCAACTCTTTGTAGGTGCATTTCCGGAGCCGTAGGTCTCCAGGATGACTGCTCTTAAATTCTTTGTTTTTAGAAAACTCTCTGTTACCGCTTCGGAGATACCCGGGTGAATCTTAAATATTGCGACATTGGTGTCCATAACGGAGTTTACCCGCAGCTCCTCCCCTTGATTAAGCTCAGGGTAGTTAATAAAAGGTGTATTGTATTTTATGTGGATTCCGGCCTCTGCAAGACAGGGGTAGTTTGCAGACCTGAATGCACGAAAGTTTTCGGCATTGTACTTTGTGGTTCTGTTACCTCTGTATAACTGACTTTCAAAGTATACACACACCTCTGGAACAATCGCCCTCCCCTGGGAATCTTTTGCTGCTGCTATCTCGATGGATGAGATAAGATTCTCCTTGCCGTCGGTACGGAGCATCCCTATAGGTAGCTGACTACCTGTAAATACAACCGGTTTACTTAGGTTTTCAAACATAAAACTTAAAGCAGATGCTGAGTAGGACATAGTGTCTGTCCCGTGTAAAACTACAAATCCATCGTATCTATCGTACCTCTCTTTAATTAGATTTGCTATGTCTACCCAAATGTGCACCTCAACTTCCGACGAGTCGATCGGAGGATCAAAGGAGAAGATATCAATTTTATGAACAATCTTTTTGAGTTCGGGAACCTCATCCAGAATTTGGGTAAAATTGAAAGGGATTAACGCCATTGAATCCGGATCTTGTTTCATCCCAATGGTACCTCCGGTGTATATTAGTAAGATTTTTGATTTCATTTGAAAACAATTTAAAACGCGTTACATTTATCTGAAATTAAAAATATTATATGCATTTGATGAAGTAACGGAACAGATTTCATCATAAGAGCACCCTTTAATTTCTGCCAATTTTTGGGCAATAATTTTCACATAAGCAGGTTGGTTTCTTTTTCCCCTGAAAGGAGCAGGAGTCAACCACGGTGCATCTGTCTCCAGAAGGATACTCTCCAGTGAGACTTTTTCAAGCACAGCAGGCAGATTACTGTTTTTATATGTTACAACTCCTCCAACTCCTATTTTGAAATTGCCTATCCTGAGAATGCGTTCATATGTTTGATAGCTGCCGGAGAATGCGTGAAATACCCCCCTTAGCGAAAGAGAGGAGTTTCTTTCCAGTACTTTGAATATCTCCTCAGTTGCATCCCTGGAGTGAATAATTACCGGGAGCTCTTTTTTTGCTGCAAGCTTTAGCTGCTCTTCAAAAACTGTTATTTGCTCAGAAAAATGATCTTTAGACCAATATCCGTCAAGCCCAATTTCACCAATCGCAATGAAGCTATGTTGGTCGATTTTTTCAAGGACGAATTCTAACTCTTCTCTCCAGTTTTCTTTTACGGAGGTTGGATGCAATCCAAGTGAGGGGTATGCAAAACCTTGCAGAGAGAGCGACAACTCTGTCATCTTATTGTAGGAGCTGCTGTCCACAGCAGGCAAAACGATTTTTGAAACCCCAATGTTTTTTGCATCGGCTACTACATCAGTTATATCTATTTCAAAATCCTGGTCATACAGATGAGCGTGTGTGTCTATAAGTTCTGTCATATTAGGAATACAAATCTCTATGTTAAGATATACTTTTTACCCGCAACTGATTCTACTCTGCCGTCAAGCTCCAACTCCAGAAGAAGTGAGGAGAGAGTCGAAATGTTAATGCCGGTCAAGGCAATCAAACTATCTATCTCAATCTCCGGATTTTGCCTCAAAGCTAATAATATTTTCTCTTTCTCTCTGCTCTCTGCAATGAATAGTTTATCTCCATAAAGCTTATCTGCAGATGGGGGTGTTTTCCATCCCAAAGATCTCATCACCTCTGTCGTGCTATGAAATATTGATGCCATATTTTTTGAAATAAGCAAATTACATCCTGCAGACAAGGGGTCTGTCACCCTGCCGGGCAGTGCGAAAAGCTCTCTGGAGTATGAGTTTGCCAGTGCAGCTGTAATCATTGAGCCCCCTCTCTCTGCAGATTCGATAATAATTGTAGCTTCACTCAGTCCTGCAATTATTCTGTTTCTCTGGATAAAATTTATCTTTCGACTCTCGCTCTCTCTGGGGAACTCAGATATCAGCGCCCCGTTGCAGAGAATCCTCTTTGCATAATCTGTGTGGGCAACGGGATAGATGCTCTCCAAACCACCTGCGAGGACTGCAATAGTTTTCTGGTTGTAATCCAAAGCTGCTTTGTGTGCTGCTATGTCAATGCCATAGGCCAAACCGCTCACAATGCATACGCCGGCATTCATCTGAGATAGCTCGCGGACAATTTTTGTACACATAGTTGCACCGTATTGTGAAGATCTCCTGGTACCAACAATGGATATCATTCTCGTCCCATTTAGCGGAACCCCACCGGCTTTATATAATATCAGAGGATAGTCCGGGCACTCAAGCAGATTAGAGGGGTAGTCACACATAGGATCTTCTGAGCAGAGAAGAGAGATATCCCTGGATAGTGCCCACTCAATCTCTTTTCGTGCAAGGGAGAGATTAACCGGATTTAACAGTTCATCAAAAAATGTATAACTCTTACCAAAGATATCCATAAGATCACTCCTTGTGAGAGCGAAAACTGCCGCTGCACTCTTTCGCAGCTCTATAAGCTCTCTTGCGGCCTTCCCGTTATACATCATAATGGTATTAAGGGCAACCATATACTCCAGCTCTTCTCTTTCCATAGCGTAAAAATAAAAAACAGAGATTACTCTCTGTTTTAGAATTCTATAAAAAAAATCCAGAAATGGAAAAAGTTGATCTCAGGAATCAGATAATGAGCATTGCATCACCATATGTGCCAAATTTGTACCCCTCTTTCTGAGCTACGTGGTATGCTTTCATTACATTATCAAACCCGCCGAAGGCTGCGGCAGTCATAAGCATAGTGCTTTGCGGAAGCTGAAAGTTTGAGATAAAGGCATCTGCAATTGAGAAATTGTAGGGTGGAAAGATAAATTTATTGGTCCAGCCCTTATATGGTTTCAGCTGATTGTGAGTAGTTACCGATGTCTCGATTGCACGCATTACAGTTGCTCCAACCGCAAAGACCTTTTTTCCGCTCGCTTTCGCTTTGTTAATCAAATCTGCACTCTCCTCTGTTATTATCACCTGCTCTGAGTCCATTTTATGTTTTGAGAGATCCTCAACATCAACTGTGCGAAAATGGCCCAGCCCCATATGAAGAGTGATGCAAGTAGTCTCGACACCGTTAATTTCCAGGCGTTTTAAAAGCTCTCTGCTAAAGTGTAGACCGGCTGCGGGCACAGCAACTGCACCCTCGTGTTCTGCAAAGATGGTTTGATACCTCTCTGTGTCCATAGCCTCTGCTTTGGGTCTTATCCATTTAGGGATGGGAATCTCTCCAAGTTTGAAAAGAGTTGAACGGAACTCTTCGTGGGTTCCGTCAAAAAGGAAACGCAGCGTCCTCCCCCTTGATGTTGTATTGTCTATTACCTCTGCAACCAGGTTGTCATTCTCTCCGAAATAGAGTTTGTTTCCGATACGAATCTTTCTTGCAGGATCTACCAATACATCCCATAGTCTCTGCTCTTTGCTAAGCTCTCTCAGCAGAAATACCTCAATCTCGGCCCCGGTCTTCTCTTTGTTTCCGTAGAGTCTTGCCGGGAATACTTTTGTATTATTGAAGATAAATATATCCTCCTCTGTGCAGTACTCAAGAATGTCTTTGAAAATTTTGTGTTCGATCTCGCCGGTTTTTCTGTTTAGAACCAACAATCTTGATTCGTCGCGATATTTTGGCGGATATTTTGCAATCTGTTCCGGGTTAAGAGGATAGTTAAATTGGGATAATTTCATATAAAAGGTGTTGTTGTAAAAAAATAAACAAGTACACTATTATACGTATTATTGAAGAAAAAGTTTCAAATTGTCCATAGAAATTGCATTTTCTACCTTAAAGCCTCCCGAGGCACTTCTGACAAGAGAGCTGAGATGAGCTCCGCTTTTTAAGGATACTCCAAAGTCCCGTGCAAGGGACCTTATATATGTTCCCTTGCTGCATTCAACGAATAACTTCAGAACGCCTGCCTGGTAGTTGAGCACTCTAAGATTGTAGATTGTAATCTTTGATGCTTTAAGCTGAACATCTTTACCCTCACGTGCAATATCGTATGCCCTGTTGCCATCTACAAGCTTGGCAGAGAAGAGCGGCGGAATCTGATCTATCTCACCCGTGAACAGGGGTAATATCTCCTCAACTGACTCTTTTGTAATGTGTTCAAAAGGGAATGTGGCATCAATCTCTTTTTCGAGATCAAATGAAGGGGTTGTTGCTCCAAAAGTTATCTCGGCTATGTACTCCTTTTTCTGAGACTGAAGAGACTCTGCAAGCCTGGTAGCTTTGCCGGCACATATCATTAGAATACCGGTAGCCAGAGGGTCAAGAGTTCCGGCGTGGCCTACCTTAATGTTTTTTACTCCAAACCATCTCTGGAGTGCGAATTTTATCTTCCTTACAGCATCTGCGGAGGTCCACCCATATGGTTTGTCAAGAACAATTACCAACCCGGCCGGATAGTCCTCCATTGTGGTAGATAATTTTGCCGAAATTGTGTTTTGGTCAATTATAAACGGCTCTTTGACCGGAGCTGATGATTGAGTCATCTGCAGGCAATTTTATTTACTCTGTTTGTGTGTCTTCCACCCTCAAACTCTGTGTCAAGGAATGAAGATAAGATCTCGATTGCCTGATTTACAGTTATAAATCTGGCCGGAAGAGATAGAATATTGGCATCGTTGTGCAAACGAGCCAATGTAGAGAGCTCACTGTTCCAGCAAAGTGCAGCCCGTATCCCCTGATGTTTATTAACAGTCATATTAATTCCGTTTCCCGAGCCGCAAATTGCAACTCCCAGATTAACCCGGCCGGTTGAAACTGCAACTGCAAGCGGGTGTGCAACATCCGGGTAGTCCATACTATCGGGAGAGTTTGTTCCAAAGTCTGTAACCTCAACTCCCCTGGTGTGGAGGTATCTTTTAACAGCCTCCTTTAGCTCAAATCCTGCGTGATCTGCCGCTACTCCTACTTTAGTGATATCTTCTTTCATAGCAAACAAAGGTAGCAATTTATTAAATGAGGCAAGATTTTTATACATTTGCAGATGCAAAACATTTCACAATGAACATACCGATGCTAGACCTCAAGGGTCAATATAAAAGGATTAAGAACGAGATAGATACAGCAATTCACAATGTGCTGGACAATACAAATTTCATTAATGGACCGGATGTTCATAGATTTGAATCCAATCTGGCAAAATATCTTGATTCCAGGTATGTAATAGCTTGCGCAAACGGGACGGACGCTCTTCAGATTGCAATGATGGCACTCAAACTTCAACCAGGTGATGAGGTTATTGTTCCATCGTTTACTTACGCAGCTACCGCAGAGGTTGTCGGGTTGCTGGGTCTGGTTCCGGTGCTGGTAGATGTGGATAAATTCTCGTTTAATATAAAGGTAGAGGATATCGAGAACGCCATAAGCGAGAGAACAAAAGCTATTGTACCCGTTCACCTTTTTGGCCAGGCGGCAGATATGGAGAGAATAATGGAGATTGCCTCACGATATAACCTATATGTTATTGAGGATAATGCACAGGCGCTGGGTGCTAAATACACTTTCTCCGACGGAACCGTTAAACACCTTGGAACAATAGGTCACATTGGCTGCACATCGTTCTTCCCGACAAAAAATCTTGGATGCTACGGCGACGGAGGGGCAATATTTACTCAGGACCCGGCGTTGGCAGAGAGAGTTCGTATGGTGACAGACCACGGACAAAGGGTAAAGTACTATCACGATATTATTGGGTGTAACTCCAGACTGGATACTCTTCAGGCTGCCGTTCTGGATATCAAGCTCAAATATCTGGATGAGTACTCTGCATCTCGTTACGGAGCCGCACAAATATATAAGGAGCTGCTGGAGGGTATAAATGAGATTACGCTTCCGCAGGAGATGACCTATTCCACACACGTCTATCATCAGTTCACTATTCAGGTTTCCGAAAAGAGAGAGGAGCTCAGGGAGTACCTTGCAGGTAAGGGGATAAGCTCTATGATCTACTATCCGATGTCTCTCAACAACCAGAAGGCCTTCTCCTCAATATCAAGAGTTGGGACAAGCTTGAAAAATTCGGAGATGCTGGCATCGACGGTACTCTCTCTTCCAATGCACACAGAGCTTACTCCTCAAGTGCAAAAGATAATCTGTGAAGAGATTAAATTCTTCTTTTCGGAAAACTAAAGCTAAATCTGAGATTTATGAAGAGAATAAAAGTGCTTGTAACAGGCGGGGCCGGATACATTGGTGCCCATACTGTTGTTGAGCTGCATAAAAGCGGCTATGATGCAGTTATAGCAGATAATCTCTCAAACTCATCTGAGGATGTATTGACCGGTATTGAGGAGATAACAGGGGAGAAGCCGGTTTTTGAGAGGGTAGATTGTACCGACTACAATGCATTGGCAGACCTTTTTCTAAGGCACAAGGATATCTCATATGCGATACATTTTGCTGCTTTTAAGGCAGTTGGAGAGAGTGTAAGCGATCCGATGAAGTACTATCGCAATAACCTTATATCTCTTATAAACCTGATAGAGATTATGACATCTGCAGGAGAGAGCTCTATTGTCTTCTCATCCTCCTGTACTGTCTACGGGCAACCATCGGCCAATTACCTTCCGGTAGGGGAGGATGCTCCGCTGCAGCCTGCCCAGTCGCCATACGGAAAGACAAAGCAGATGTGTGAGGATATACTCAAGGATGCTTCACAGGCAATGAAAGAGAGGCTAAAAGTAATATCGCTTCGCTATTTTAATCCGGTGGGCGCTCACCCCTCTGCGCTCATAGGAGAGCTTCCAATGGGAGTCCCTCAAAACCTTCTCCCTTTTGTTGCACAAACTGCTGCCGGGGTTAGAGAGTTTTTAAATGTATGGGGAGATGACTACAACACCCCCGACGGATCTTGTATCAGAGATTATATTTATGTATGTGACCTTGCAAAGGCTCACGTTGCAGCTCTGGACAGGATGACTGAGCGAAACGGTAAGATGGATGAGAATATTGAGTATTATAACCTGGGAACAGGTAGAGGACTCTCCGTACTGGAGGTGATTGATCTCTTTAAGAGGGCCAACAGCGTGGATGTCCCTTTTAAAATAGCGCCAAGACGGCCGGGTGATGTCGAGCAGGTATGGGCAGACCCGTCAAAAGCAAACAAGGTTCTGGGATGGAGAGCAGATACCCCGGTAGAGAGTGTTATGCAGTCTGCCTGGAAGTGGGAGAAGAGAATCCGTGGGATGGAGTAGTTTTAAAGAGATAGATCAGATAGTAGAAAGACCCCTTTCCAATCTGGAGATGCTCTCTTCTTTACCGATCAGTGACATAATATCTGCGACTGAAGCCCCTTTAGACTCCCCCACAAGAAGCAACCTAAGTGTATTCATTACCGCACCCATCTGCCAGCCCCTCTCTTTTATCAATGAAGGAAGAAGAACCTCAATAGCCTCTTTAGTGAAAGGATCTGCACAGGCAAGCTCTTTTATAAGATCATTCAGGATAGCGGGCGTATCCTCTCTCCAGAACTTCTCCTTTACTTTCATATCATAGCTTTGCGGAGCACAGAAAAGATAGTCACATAACCCCCAAAACTCATTTACAAATGAGGCTCTCTCTCTAATCATCTCAACTGCAGAGGTAACATAATCGATATCTCTCTTAACACCCTTAGACTCCAAAAGAGGCAGAAACTCCCTTACCAGCTCATCTGTGCTCTTTTTGCGGAGATACTCCTGGTTAAACCACTTTGCCTTTTCGGGGTTGAATTTTGCTCCGGATTTTACAACTCTCTCGAGAGAGAAAGATTCGGTAAGCTCTTCAAGAGAGAAGAGCTCCTGCTCCGTTCCCGGGTTCCAACCCAAAAAGGCGAGCAGATTTATAAATGCTTCAGGGTAGTACCCCTCCTCTCTGTATCCTTTGGAGATCTCACCCCTGTCATTTCTCCACTCCATTGGGAAGACAGGAAATCCCAACCTCTCGCCATCCCTTTTACTGAGTTTTCCCTTTCCGTCCGGTTTGAGAAGCAGGGAGAGGTGTGCAAAATTGGGGCGGATATCGTTCCATCCGAAAGCTTCATAGAGCATATAGTGAAGCGGAAGTGACGGAAGCCACTCCTCTCCGCGGATAACATCACTTATCTCCATAAGCTTGTCATCCACAACATTTGCAAGATGGTAAGTGGGTAGTCTGTCTGCCGCTTTCCATAAAACCTTGTCATCCAGGGTAGAGCTATTAACCTCAATATCGCCGCGAATCAGATCTCTCATTTTTATAATCTTATCTACAGGCATTTTAAATCGTACCACCCATTGGTCTCCGCTTTGTAACCTCTGTTCACACTCCGGGGCAGATAATTTAAGCGAGGTGTCAAGATGCTCTCTTACTGTATAGTTGTATGTGAATGTCTCCCCTTTTGACTCAGCTTCGCTTCTCATAGCTTCCAGATTTTCAGATGAGTCAAATGCATAATATGCAAAGCCTTTTTGAATTAGCTCAAGGGCATATGAGTGATATATCTCCCTTCTTTGTGACTGCCTGTATGGGGCAAATGGATTTCTTTCGTCTGGTACCTCTGCAATCTTGCCATTAATAACACCCTCGTCCGGTGTTATTCCGCACCAGGCAAGAGCTTCAATTATGTACTCCTCTGCTCCAGGAACAAACCTTTGAGAATCTGTATCTTCAATTCTTAAAATGAAGTTTCCGCCTCTTTTCTTTGCATAAAGATAGTTATATAGAGCCGTCCTTACCCCTCCGATATGAAGAGGCCCTGTTGGGCTTGGGGCGAAGCGTACCCTGGTTTTCCTTGTCATCTTTAGTCCTGTGTTTGATTTATATATGAATTATTGGAGAGAAGTTGTTGCTTTCCGTCACTCTCTTCAAGACGGAAGGTACTGCTTTCGCGCATATCTTTTACGGCAGAGCCACCCTCCTGTTGTTTTAACTTAAGTTGTTTTCTGATGTATGCAGGCTGGTTTTCGTATTGAGAGATATCGTCACCCTGCTCGATTATAAGAGCCGGTTTGCTCTTTTTGTACTCCTGTTCGTCTGATGTGAGATCCTTTTTAACCGGATTTCTGGACGGTCTGTTCACCGGAAAATCTGAAACTGAGTTTGGAGCATCCTGTGCAGGTTGGTTATTGTTGTTGGTAACCGGTTCATTTCCAAGAACTACACTCTCAACTATTTTACCTCCTGAGGTTGAAATTTGGGGTAGTGAGTGCATATCGAAACCGGTTGCAACTATTGTTATACTTATAGCCTGCCCTATTTCGGGGTCGCAAACCACACCTCTCTTGAAGTTCTCTGCATTGCCTCCGGTAAACTCACTTATGTAATCCATAATCTGAGAAAGCTCTGCCATCGTGAGGCCGTGTGTATTGCTTGAGGTTATGTTTACCAACACATTTCTTGCCGAAGTGAGGTCAAAATCGTTAAGCAGTGGAGAGGAGAAGGCCTCTTCAACTGCTCGAATGGCTCTGTTATCTCCGCTGGCAGTACCAACACCCATAAGGGCCATACCGCTGTTGTTCATAACCATTCTAACATCTGCAAAATCTACATTGATAAATCCGGGGCGGGTTATTATCTCTGCGATACCCTTTACGGCAGTACTAAGAACCGCATCTGCCCTTGGGAAGGCGTCAAATATTGAGAGCTCTCCGTATATCTTATATAGCTTTTGGTTATCAATAATGAGCAGACTGTCTACATTTTTCTCCAACTCCTTTATCCCAAGTATCGCCCGTTTCAGAAATTCGTTTCCCTCGTCGCGGAAGGGGAGTGTAACCACAGCCACTGTCAGAAGACCCATCTCCCTTGCAATTCCTGCTATGACGGGTGCTGCACCTGTTCCTGTTCCTCCACCCATTCCGGCAGTTATAAAGACCATCTCTGTCGGGCCCTCCAGCAACTCCCGCAGCTTATCAATACTCTCCATTGCTGCTCTTCTTCCCTGTTCCGGGTTGCAACCGGCCCCCAGACCGCGGGTGGCTACATTTCCAAGTTGAAGTTTCTCAGGAACGGGGCTGGCTGCCAGAGCCTGAATATCTGTGTTGCAGACCATAAAGTCAACATCCTTGATTCCCTGTCGGAACATCTGATTAACAGCGTTTCCGCCTCCGCCTCCAACACCGATTACCTTGATGATGGATCTTTTCTGTTCCCAATCTACGGGTAAATAATCTTCCATAGCGCAAAGTTATGCCTCATTATTGGTATTGTCAAATATACTCCCGATAAAAGAGGGAATACTTCCAAATGGATTTTTACGACGGAGAGGTTTTTCTCTGGCCGAGGTAGCTCCCGGTGTGCTTTCTGCAGATTTTGCAGAGGTTAGTTCGTTTATCGGGAAGAGGGTCGAGGTGCACGAAGCTGTTTCGTTCACCATTGAGTCCTGATTTTCAAATCCAAGCATTATCAGTCCAAATGCTGTTGATGAGCCTGGCCTGCATATATCGGAAGGGGTATCATAACTGATATTATTGATCGGAGATGCTATTCTGGCGTCGTATCCGGTTTTTATCTTTATAAACTGGCGCAGGTTGGTCAGTTGTGAACCACCACCTGTAATAACGATTCCTGCTCCCAGTTTATCCATATATCCTGAGTTCTCAATTTCGTACATTACCGCCTCCAGAATCTCCTCAACTCTTGCCTCAATAATGCCTGCTATCACCTTAAAGGATACCTCCCTTGACTCTCTCCCTCCGATTCCCGGGATTATTATGGTCTTGTTTTCCGGAGCGTATTCGCTATAGCACGAACCATACTGAATCTTCATCTGCTCTGCATTTTTTAGAGATACGCCACAACCCTGACGAAGATCTTCCGTTATGGAGTTTCCGCCGAATGGAATTACCGCTGTGTGTCGTATAATGTTGTTGTGATATATCAGGAGATCGGTTGTCCCGCCTCCGATATCGATCATTGCAACTCCTAGTTCTGTCTCATCTTCGCTAAGGACTGCTTTTGCTGAGGCTACCGGCTCCAGAATTAACTCTCTGAGCCTTAGGCCGGCTCTATTGATAACCAGCTTAGTGTGCTCAACCGAATTGATCTTTCCGATGAATAGCTTGTAATCTCCCTCTATCCGGGTGCCGGTCATTCCCTTTGCATTATCAACTCCGATATGATCATCTACATTGAATGACTGTGGAATAACGTGAAGGATCTTCTCTCCTGCATTTACCCTTGAGTTGGAGACCTCCCGCATCATCTCTTCAATCTCGGTCTCCGTAATCAGATTATCTGCTCTGCCTCTGTTTCGGGGGTGGCGTGTAGATACACATCTGATGTTCTGCCCGGCGATTCCTACATAGACTTCATTAATTTCAATAGCCTCCTCTTTTTTGATGTCTTCTATTGTGGGCTGTAATGAGTCCAGGACACTCTGTATATTTATCACCTCTCCCCTTAGTACCCCTTTTGAGGGTGCTTCGCGGAAAGCAACTATCCGGTAACCGGAATCTGTTCTCTCTCCGACCAGGGTTACAACCTTTGTGGTACCAAGGTCTATGGCTGCAACATAATTACTCATCTGTTTAAGTTTTTATCTGTTTGTTTTCTCTTTTTTTACATACTAATTGATTCCCAAAACGCAGGTCAACTCTTTTGTAGCTCTCCCAACCCATAGCGGGTATGACCTTTGTGTAAAATGCATATAGCTTTTTAAACTTGAAATCTATGTTTTCCGGCTCTCCGAACACAATCTCAATTTTCCCCACTCTGGGCGTGAAAAGAATTGCCCCGGTACTATCTACATATATCTGCTCTACCATAGAGTTCCAAAAATTCTCTCTCTCCAGGAAGAGCCCAAGCTCCTTTATTTTATTTGCCCACTCTCTGTTTTGATTCGGACCTCCACGGTATCCGGGAGGAATAACCAGAGGGATATTTCCCGTTACAACCGGCACATAAGAGGTATAACTTCTCATAAGAGGAAAAAGATATGCTGTTTCGTCCATATAAAACCCACCGTTTACAGTCTCAAGCCTGAGAATAGGCCTGCGCTGCTGAATGTCAACTCTCAATACTCCATTTCTGTTTACACTCACCTGAGATATCTTAACGGCAGTTCGGTTGTTGAGAACATTTTCCAGGGCATACTGGTTGATATGTTTTAATTTACTCTCGTTGATTGTAATTCCCTCTACCCGAATTAGTTCACGAATCTCTTCAGGAGATACGAAACGGTTAAGGGCACTATCCAGTACAGTTACCTTAATTTCGGTACACCTTTGTCTCTCGCTATGCTCAATTGAGAGTCCTGTAGAGAACACAAAATATGCAGCCAATATCCCTGTAAGAATAAAATATCCTGTATATATGAGTATCTTTTTAAACATTGTATCTCTGTTTTAGGTACTCTGTTATCGGTTCAATAAAACGGTCTATATCACCTGCTCCAAATGTTATTAAAGTGTCAATCTCTCTTCCTTTAAGCTCATCCATAAGCTTATCTTTGCTAATGAGCACTTTGTTTTTTAGTTTAACATTTTCCAATATTATTGATGAGGTTACCCCCTCAATGGGGAGCTCTCTTGCAGGGTATATATCAAGCAGAATAAGTTCGTCAAGCATTGAGAGGCTTTGAGCAAACTCCTCGGCAAAATCTCTTGTTCTGGTATAGAGGTGAGGTTGAAAAATTCCGGTTAGGCGTCGGCCCTCAAAAATATTACGAATTGAGCTGATTGCTGCAGATATCTCTTTCGGATGATGTGCATAATCATCTATATATGAGCATACAGGAGTGTTAAGTCTGATGTCGAACCTCCTCTCTACCCCCATAAAGGCCGCCAGGGCCTCTCTTATCTTTTCGGGTTCAACTCCCAGAAGAGTTGCAACAGCAGATGCAGCTATCGCATTCTCTACATTTATCCACCCCGGTATTCCCAATGTGCAATGATTAATTGATCCACCCGGGTAGTTGAGTGTAAAATCGAAAAACCCACCATTATAGATCTTAATGTCAGATGCATAAAAATCACACGGAGAATCATACGAATAGCTGTATATCTTTGCCTTAGCACTACTTCCCACAATACTGTCCACCCCTTTTTTAATGATAAGCGAGCCACTCTCCTTAACCTGAGCGGCAAAATCTCTAAATGCCTCCAGAATGGTTTTATGGTCGTTGTATATATCCAGATGGTCTGCGTCAGATGAAGTTATAACTGCAATATCCGGCCACAGTTGAAGAAATGATCGATCAAACTCATCTGCTTCGGCAACCAGAAGATCACCTTTGTCAAGCAGCAGGTTTGTATGGTAATTTTTTGATATTCCCCCAAGAAATGCCGTACACCCACTTCCCGAATGGGTTAACAGATGTGCAAGAAGGGTAGAAGTTGTTGTCTTTCCGTGTGTTCCTGCTACAGCAAGTGTTCTCTTTTGTGATGCGATTAAGCCCAGAGCCATAGATCTTTTAACTATCCGGTACCCCTGGTTTTGAAAGAAGTTGAGTTCGGTTGACTCTTTTGGTACTGCAGGAGTGTATATTATCAGGCTGCTCTCTCTCTCCTTAAGTAACCTTTCGGGGATGAGCTCTTGTGAGTCTATATAATGAATTTCAATACCTTCATCTTCAAGTTCGCCGGTGAGTTTGCTGGGTGTTCTGTCATATCCGGCCACAAACAGGCCGTTATGGTTGTAGTATCTTGCAAGGGCGCTCATCCCTATACCACCGATACCCAGAAGATATATATTCTTTATAATCATATACTCTACTCTAAATTATTCTTATTATACCCACATACTCTCAATACCTCATTTGCAATCTTCTCTGCGGAATCTCTTATAGCCATCTCTTCAATTTTATCCTCCATTTGCGCTAATTCTTCCGGGTTGTTTACAACTCTTACTGCCTCATCCATAAGTCTCTGAACAGCTTCGCTATCCGGAATCATTATAGCAGCTCCTTTTTCAACCAGGGCCATTGCATTGTGTCTTTGATGATCTTCGGCCACATTTGGCGAGGGGACAAAAATGGTTGCCTTGGCAGCGATGCAAAGTTCTGAGATGGTTCCGGCCCCGGCGCGTGAGATCACGAGGTCTGCTGCAGCAAATGCAAGATCCATCTCTTTTATGAATTCAAAACATCTCACAAAATCTCTAGGGTTATTTTTGTTAAATATCTCTATCTCTTTATAGTAAACCTTACCACACTGCCATATTAAGTTAATCTCTCCCGAAACTTGCTTCTCAATCCAATTTTTTACACAACTGTTAAGAGTTCCAGCTCCAAGGCTACCTCCAAGAATCAGGATAGTTCTTTTACCGCCATCCAGATTAAAGAAGTTTAAAGCTCTCTCTCTCATCTGTGCAGATGCTCTCTCTATCCCTTTTCTTACCGGATTCCCTGTAAGTTTAATCTTATCTGCAGGAAAGAACCTCTCCATAGAAGGATATGCCACACATATAGTTTTTGCCCCTCTGCCCAATATTCTATTGGTTACACCTGCAAAGGAGTTCTGCTCCTGAATAACATATGGAACACCCTTTACGGAGGCCATAAACAGAACGGGAGCGCTGGCATAACCTCCAACTCCCACAGCAACATCCGGACGGAATCTCTTAATTATTCCGGACGCCATTCCAAAACTTTTTATTAATTTAAAGGGGAGTTTAAGATTATCTGCACTGAGGCTTCTCTTAAGACCGGCTACAGGTAGTCCTACAATCTCGTAACCTGCAGATGGTACCCTCTCCATCTCCATCCTGCCAAGAGCACCTACAAAAAGAATCTCACAATCCGGAACCATAACTTTGAGCGCATTTGCAATAGAGATCGCAGGGAAGATATGTCCCCCTGTTCCTCCTCCGCTTACAATTACTCTCAACGTTTTTTTCATTGCTTAATCTTTTAATAAAACAACTTTTTAAATACTAGATTCGTTGTTAACCTCATTTTGTGCTAACTCCTCTTTGCTCTTTACATTCTCTATTGTTCGGCTAACAGATAGAATCATTCCGAAAGCCCCGCTCATTATTATCAAAGATGTTCCTCCCAGGCTTATAAGCGGCAGAGTGTGACCGGTTACCGGCAGTAATCCCACATTAACGCATATGTGGAGCAGCGCCTGTGAGGTAATCAGAATAGAGAGTCCGATTACCATCATAGATGAGAATGTTGTGGTACAGGATTTTGAGAGCATTATACACCTGGTGAAGAACCAGACATATAGCATCAGTACCACCAGGCCCCCCAGGAATCCCCACTCCTCAATAATTATGGCGTATATAAAATCTGAATATGGGTGAGGCAAGAGATTTCTCTGGGTGCTGTTGCCCGGCCCCTTCCCGAATACACCAACCGATGCAACCGCAATCTTTGCCATATCTGCCTGGAAAGTTTTATCCATCACTCTCTGTTTCTCAACAGGGGAGAGATTGTCGTGAATCTCCTGCTCAGTGGCAAAATTTTTAATACGGTTAAATGCTGTCTCTACTCTCGGAAAAATTCCGAAAGCGAGGTTGAGCAGAACAACCAAAACAATAACTCCAAAGGCTATTCCTGCTGTTTTTAAGAGATGACTCCACTTTATACCTGCTATTATAAACATAAGAAATGCAACTGCGCTCAGCAGAATTGCAGTTGATATACTGCCGTAAAGAATCAACAAAACAACGACACTCACAGGAGAGACCACCCACCAGAAGAACTCTTTGAAATTATCAAATGTAAATCTCTCCAGAATTTTACTCAGGTATAGAATTACGGCAATCTTAGCAATCTCTGCGGGTTGAAATGAGACTCCGAATATTCGTAGCCACCTTTCGGCATCGTTGTACTTATTCCCGAAAAAAAGTGTAGCTGCAAGCAGCCCGATGCTGATGACTATTCCGAAATAGGATAGCATCCTATACCACCCGAGAGGGATTTTATAGCATATATACAGAGCTGTAAGGCCAAAGACCACAAACCGCATCTGTTTAAAGAGGAAGTCGACAGTACTTCTGTTCTCTTTAAAGGCAAGCGCACTGCTGGAGGAGTAAACTGCAGCAATAGAGATCATTGACAACATAAATACAATGATCCAGATTGCCTTATCTCCCTTGAGTCTGTGAATAATAGATTCTTTTGCCTCCATCGTAAATTAGAGATTTCTTATTGCCTCTTTAAATTTCTCTCCTCTCTCCTCAAAGTTCTTGAACAGGTCAAAGCTTGCGCAGGCTGGAGAGAGAAGAACTGTTTCGCCCGATCTTGCAACTCTATATGCAATATTTACAGCCTCTTCTGCAGATGTAACATCATACATCTCCTCTACCTTGTCTGCAAAATCTCTGTGTAGTTTTGAGTTGTCCACTCCCAGGCATATTATTACCCTTACGCGTTCGTTTACAAGTTCAAATAGTGGCTCGTAATCGTTTCCCTTATCTTTCCCTCCTGCAATCCAAACCACAGGAGTGTTAACACTCTCCAATGCATACCAGGTTGAGTTTACATTGGTGGCTTTAGAGTCGTTTATATAGAGTACGTTTTTAACCTTCAAAACTTTCTCCATCCGGTGCTCAACACCTTTAAAGCTAGAGAGGCTCTCACGAAGAACCTCATTCTCTATGTTTAGCACTTTACCGGTAATGGCTGCTGCCATTGAGTTGTATATGTTATGCTTACCCTGAAGAGAGAGTTCATTGAGAAACATCTGGTAATCCTGGTCGGCATAGTGAACATACATCTTGTCATCACGAACATAGGCCCCCTCTTTCACCTCTATCTTCTGACTGAATGGGAGCTGTTTTGCGTGTAAAACAATGTTATTCAAGTGTGATATGCTGATCTCATCATCTGCACAAAAGATAAAGCAATCCTCTTTTGACATATTCTGAGTAATCCTGAATTTTGCCCGGATGTACCCCTCCATTTCATTGTTATAGCGATCCAGATGGTCCGGGGTTATATTTAAAAGCACCGCAATATCTGCCTTAAAATCATACATCCCCTCCAGCTGAAAACTGCTTAGTTCCAGTACATAGAAGTCATTTGTACAGGTAGCTACCTGATATGCATAACTTTGACCGATGTTTCCTGCCAAGCCAACCTTCAACCCCGCATTTTTTAGGAGGAAATAGATAATTGAGGCTGTGGTTGTTTTACCGTTGCTTCCGGTAACACATATCTTCTTTGAGCTGTCATATCTGCCGGCAAACTCTATTTCGGATATTACCGGAATATTTTTTGAGATTATCTCTACCAGAATCGGTACCGTATCGGGAATACCGGGGCTCTTAACCACAACATCTGCATTAAGGATATTCTCTCTGATATGACCTCCCTCTTCAAAAGGGATCTCATATTTGGATAGCATCTCCTTGGCTTCATTATTAATCATATTGCTGTCGGAAAGGAAAACATCGTATCCTTTAACCTTGCCAAGCACCGCTGCGCCTGTGCCGCTCTCTCCTCCGCCGAGAATAACTAATCTAGACATACTATCTTATCTTTAATGTTATTATTGTCAATACTGCAAGAAAAATTGCAATAATCCAGAACCGAATCACAATCTTGGCCTCCGGAAGTGCCCTTTTAGGGGTGTCGATTATTGCCTCTATACCCTCTTTCTGGAAATGGTGATGAAGAGGGGACATTCTAAAGACCCTCACCCCTTTGCCAAATCTTATGCGGGTATATTTGAAGTAGAGTCTCTGGATTATTACCGATAGACTCTCTACGAAGAAGATTCCGCAAAGGATTGGAATGAGCAGCTCTTTTCGTATCATAACTGCTGCAACTGCAATTATTCCACCTATTGCCAAACTGCCGGTATCTCCCATAAATACCTGAGCAGGGAAGGAGTTGTACCAGAGAAATCCAATCAATGCGCCTATAAAAGCCGCCATAACTACCACTATCTCTCCTGTATTGGGCAGATACATAATGTTGAGGTAATCTGCATATATTATATTACCGGAGAGGTATGCAAGAATAGCCAAAGTGGTTCCGACAATTGCAGATACCCCGGTTGCAAGCCCATCCATCCCGTCTGTGAGGTTTGTTCCGTTGGATACAGCCGTCACTATGAAAATTATTGCCAGAATGTAGATAATCCATCCGGCAACTCTGCCGCTTTCGCCATCGAAAGGTGATAGCCAAGCATAATCAAACTCATTATCCTTAACAAAAGGGATAGAGGTTTTTGTACTCTTTTCATCTTTGAAATAACTGAGTCTGGGTGTGAACCCCTGTTGTGTTACAACTTCTGTATGAACATCCTCCTCTGCCGATGTTGCGGGAACGCGTATCACTGCCTGGTCACTCATATAGAGAGTTATACCGATTATAAGACCGAGCCCTACCTGTCCGTAAATCTTGAAGCGTCCGTGCAGGCCATCTTTATTCTTTTTAAACACCTTGATATAGTCATCTGCAAATCCGATGATGCCTAGCCACAGGGTGGTTACAATCAGCAGCTGAACATACACATTGGTGAGATCTCCCAGAAGCAGAGCAGGAACAAGGGTAGCAATCAGAATAATAATTCCGCCCATTGTGGGTGTTCCTTTTTTGCTAAGTTGCCCCTCAAGGCCGAGGTCTCGGATCTCTTCACCAATCTGTTTTTTTGCAAGTTTTCGAATAATAACTTTGCCAACAAACAGAGCAATAAGAAGAGAGAGCATTATTGCAGAAAATGCACGGAAGGAGATATATTTGAACAGCCCCAAGCCGGGGAAGTCCACATAATCCTTTAGATATTCGTATAAGTTGTACAACATAATCTATTGGGGATTAAAAATTTCTGCCAGTATCTCTTTATCGTCAAAATGGTGTTTTACACCCTTTATATCCTGATAGGTCTCGTGACCTTTTCCTGCCACCAGTATAATCGATCCTGGTTTTGCAAGAGCAACTGAAGTTCTAATCGCTTCCCGTCTGTCTGTAATAAAGAGCACAGCACTAAGCTGGGATTTTTCAAATCCAAGCCTGATATCATTTATGATATCCTCAGGATCTTCAAAACGGGGGTTATCTGAGGTAACTACTACCCTGTTGGAGTATTTTACGGAGACTGCGGCCATCTCAGGTCTTTTTGTCTTATCCCTGTCGCCCCCGCAACCGAAAACAGTTATAATCTCCCTCTGCACGGCACAATCTTTTAGAGTTTTTAGAACATTCTCAAGAGCATCGGGTGTATGAGCGTAATCTACTACGGCTGTTATATCTTCTCCGCCTTTGATATACTCCAGTCTTCCAGCAACAGATTCCAGTGAACTGATAGAGATAAGAAGCTCTTCTTTATCTGCTCCAAGAAGAATCGCTGCAGAGTAGACCGCAAGAATATTGTATGCATTGTGAGCCCCTATGAATTTAGTCCACAGTTCACGGTTGTCAATTTTTATCAACATACCGTCCAGCCCCTTCTCAACTATCCTGCAGTTAAACCCGGCAGGGGAGAGGCAGGAGTAGGTATAGACTTTGGCTTTGCAGTTCTGGACCATCACCATTCCGTTCTTGTCGTCCAGATTGGTTAGGGCAAACGCCTCCGAATTGAGGTTGTCAAAGAGACTCTTCTTAACTCTTATATATTCTATGAAAGTTTTATGATAATCCAGATGGTCGTGGGTGATATTTGAGAAGATTGCTCCACAGAATTTAAGTCCTGAAACTCTGTGTTGGTCGAGTGAATGAGAGCTCACCTCCATAAAGCAAAACTCACAACCCTCATCTGCCATTTCGGCCATAAGAGAGTTCAGTTTTAGCGGATCCGGGGTTGTGTGAGTAGCCTCATATCTTCTCTCTCCGATATAATTGGCTATTGTTGAAATAAGTCCACACTTATAACCCATTGATGTAAAAACTCTGTGCAGAAGAGTTACAGTTGTGGTTTTACCGTTTGTCCCGGTTATTCCTACCAGTTTAAGTTTTTGTGAAGGATGATCAAAAAGTGCAGAAGCTATATGTCCCATAGCAATATGGCTGTTCTCCACAACAATAGTTGTTACATCGGACGATAACTCTGATATCTCTTCGCAAACAATTGCAGATGCACCCGAGAGTATGGCACTCTTGATGAATTTATGGCCATCGGAGCTTGTCCCTTTAAGTGCAACAAAGAGGGACCCGGATGTAACCTCTCTCGAGTCAAAGGTTACGCCTGTGATCTCCCGACTTATGTCACCATAAATTGCAGATAGTTTTAAATCTGCTAATAATCTATTTAATAATATCTTCATCAGAAAGAGTAAGTTCAATTAATACGTTTTTTGACAGCGAACTTCCCGCTGCAGGGGATTGGGCTACTATTCTGCCTTTTCCGCTGAATTTTACCCTGTATCCTAAGTTTTCAAGTAAGTAGAGAGCATCTTTGAGACCCATATGTGAAACATCGGGGATAGAGTCAGTTATTATCTCGTACGGTTTTAAATTGTATCCGATACTATCCTTTGCAAGCCACTCACCGGATGCAACCTTTACCCCTTTGGGGAGGGTAAGCCGGGAGAGAGCATTGTTGGTTGCTTTTCCGCTCCCTGCAAGTATGAATACACTATCTTTTTCAATCTCCGGGTTTGGACTGAGAGGGTCGTTCCACTGAGGGCTGGTAGAGTAGATTTTATCTGCAATCTGTTTGAAAATTGGTGCAGCCCACGAACCTCCGTAAAAATTCTCTCTTGTCTTATTGGTGTACAACACCACTATTGCAGAGTATTTTGGATTTTGAGACGGGAAGAAGCCGGCAAAAGAGGCCTGATGCTTTCTGTATCCCTGTGAATCAATGTATTTTCCGTCAAATGCAATGCGTGCAGTTCCTGTTTTTCCGGATATAGAGTATCTCTCATCGTTTATACTTTTCCCTGTGCCGTGTTCAACTACACCACGAAGTGCAATCTTCACCTGTTCAATGGTTTTTTTGGAGCAGATGGCACCACTGACCTCCTGAGGTCCGAAATTCTGAACTATTTGCCCGGTTTTTTGAAGATTCTCCACAAAATATGGTTTCATCATTTTTCCGTTATTTGCAATTGCATTGTAGAAAGTGAGAGTGTGAAGCGGGGTAATGAGCGATGCATATCCTATTGACATTGAAGGGAGAGTCAGCTTTGACCACATATTGTCCCCGGGTGTATAGATAACTGCCCTCGCTTCACCCATAATATCCAGCCCGAACTTCTCATTGAGCTTCATATTCATTATTCGGTCTACATACTTCTTCTCGTTATTGGAGTAATACTCAACGGCCAGCTTTGCAAATGATACATTTGAAGATTTTTCAAATGCCTTCTGAACATTTATCAATCCATATCCAACATTTCCGGCATCGGAGTAGGTGTAGGTGCTATATGTCCAACGACCGTTTCCGGCATCAACAGGAGTCTCCAGGGTGACATATCCATCCTCGATGAGTGCAACCAAGGTGGCCAGTTTAAATGTTGACCCGGGTTCGGTTGCGTGCCCGATTGCATAGTTATAGGACTCGTCAAATTCTCCTCCCTTATCTTTTTTCATATTTGCAACAGCTCTTATGGCTCCGGTTTTAACCTCCATAACAATAGCTGTTGCCCCTTCAAACACATCGGAAAGAGATAGTTGCTCTCTTAGAGCACTCTCGGCCGCCTCCTGGATATCAATATCAATTGTTGTGAGAATATCAAACCCGTCGTTAGGAAGTAATACATCTTCACTTGAAACCGGAACCCACTCTCCTCCTAACATTCTCCGCACAGTTTGTCTTCCGGGCTTTCCTTTAAGATAGTAGTCGTAACTGCCCTCTATTCCTACGCCCACTCCCAGACTATTAATAAATCCAATAGTTCTGTATGCCAGCCTTCCGTATGGATTATTTCTTTTATTTCTCTGCTCTGTGATGATGCCTCCTCTGTTTGCTCCAAGGGAAAATATCGGAAACTCCTTTATCTGCAGCATCTCTGTGTAGTCAACCAATCTGTTGCCGATTGTTTTGTACCTCTTTTTCTCTTTTCTCGCTATTACCAGCTCTTTTTTATATTCAGATGAACTCTTGTCTTTAAAGAAGCCGGAAAGTGCAGCTGAGAGAGCATCTGCCTCCTTATTGAAAACACTCTCCTCAGGAACAATACAATCCATTCTTATTTGAAAATAGGGAACAGATGTGGAGAGAGGCCTTCCATCCCTGGCAAGAATACTGCCTCTGTTGGCCTCTATCTCCTCCTGACGGTAAGAGATGTCTGAATCTGTGGTTTTAATATCTGCGAAATACTGAAGAAAGATAATCTTCCAGATTATCATAATCGTGATAATAATCAGGATTACATATACAAAATATACCCTTTTAATGAATCCGTTCATACCCTATTCTCCTATTATTACTCGTTTGGGTGGATTCACCGGTGCTTTAATGGTTGAGCCAAGATTAAGGAGTCTCTTCTCCACCTCAGCTCTTTTGCTCTGATATTGAAGCCTGGAAGCTTTACTGGTATAGTCACTTTTGAGATGGCGTAACTCTCTTTGGTTTTTTCTCTCAATCAGGAGACTTCTCTCCATTCCGAAGTTGATGCTTATGTATATTATTACAAGAACAAAAATGAAAAGAACATAACGAGCTTGTTGCAGAATCCCGCTGTGAAGCAGAATCTGTCCCCCTAAAATCTCGTTCATCCAGTTCTTCTTTGCCATAGTTTAAGTTTCAGTTTGTTGTTTTTCAGTTTTTTATCGCTATTCTCAGCTTTGCGCTTCTGGCCCGTGTATTTGAGGCAATCTCCTCCTCTTCGGGGATTATCGGCTTCCTTGTAATTATTGTAAATGGTGTCTCAAAGTGGCCGTAAAGATCTTTTTCAATGATTCCGGCGGTATTGCCGGAGCGTAAAAAATTCTTTACCATTCTGTCTTCCAGAGAGTGATATGTTATCACTACCAAACGACCTCCCGGTTTAAGAGCCTCTTTTGTCCCCTCCAGAAAGAGCTCCAGTGCTCTCATCTCGGAGTTAACCTCAATACGAAGTGCCTGATATATCTTGGCCAAATACTTGTGTTCAGAAAACTTTGGCAGAACCGGAGCTAATAATTTGTTAAGATCTGTTGTGGTTTTTATCTCAACTCTCTCTCTCTGGGAACAAATAAGTTGTGCTATTTTCCGACTCTTATCTACCTCTCCGTATTTGTAAAGGATTAAGGAGATATCCTCCTGACTATAGTTGTTCAATATGTGTGCTGCAGTATGTTTTGCCAGGGTATTCATCCTCATATCCAAAGGAGAGTCAAATCTGAAGGAGAAGCCTCTGCTCTCTGTGTCAAACTGATGAGAGGATACTCCCAGATCTGCCAATATGCCGTCCAATTTTTGGACTCCGTGAAATTTTATGTAGTTGTTGAGAAATCTAAAATTGTTGTGAATGAGAGTAAGTCTCTTATCCTGCGGGGCATTGGCCAGAGAGTCGGAGTCTTTGTCCATCGCAAAGAGCCTCGAGTTGCTATCCAGGCGGCTTAAAATCTCCCGGGTGTGTCCGCCTCCTCCAAAGGTGACATCGGCATAGACCCCTCCCGGTGACAACGCCAAGGCTGATACACTCTCTTCAAGTAGTACTGGTGTGTGATAACTTTCCATAACCGACTCCTTATCCTAATATTTTCTCTGCCAGGTCTGAATAATCGCTGCCGGGGAGTTTATCCTCACCGTAGTGCTCTTTTGCCCAGATCTCGATTTTATGATCGTTTCCGGCAAAAAGAATCTCTTTTGTAACTCCTATCTCATCGAGGAGCCTTTTTGGAATGGATATTCGGCCGAGTTTTTCGTCCGGTTCTACCAGTGCGCGATCTCTCATATACTCTCTCCAGAAGAGAGCGTGCTCTTTTTTGAAAAAATTGAGACGAGACTTTACCTCTTCGGATTGCCTAATCCATTCGGTATAGGAATACATCTCAAGACAGTTGAAATAGAGATCTTTTTTTATGACAAACTTCTGGTCGCTATCGGAGTCCAGCATAGATTTGAGTGACGAAGGGAATACTACTCTCCCTTTGTCATCAATTTTTGCGGTGTATTCTCCTATAAACTTTACCATAAAGCCTTTTTTCTTCTCTTTTTAACCTATGCAAATTTAAAGAAAGTTTTCCACTTTTTTACATTTTATTACAATTTTTTCCACAATCTTATCAACAAATATGGAATAATGCATATCTTCGGGGGAGAAAAATCTTTGAATATGCTTAGACCTATTACAATTCTTGTAATTTTTACAATACTCTCCTGCTCCCCGAACAGAGAGACAAATGATAATATTTTACAACAATCATCTGCACAAGAGCGCATCTATGAGTTTGGATTTCCGATGGATGAGTTTGAGTCTAAAGAGGGGCAGATAAAACGGGGGGAGTTCTTTACAACACTTATGACAAAACTGGGGGCATCCAATTCGGATACCTACTCGCTGACTCAGGCATCCAGAGGTGTTTTTGATCTTAAGAAAATTAAAGTTGGTAATAGCTACAAGGCCTTTTATACCAAAGATGAGCCGCCAAAACTTGCCTATCTTGTATATGAGGATACAAAAACATCGTTTGTCACATTTGGTGTTCACGACTCTCTCTTTGTGAAGATATCTGAGAGAGAGATTACAAGAAAACTTAAAATAGCGCAGGCAACCATCAATACATCCCTTTGGCAGGATCTTCAAAACGCAGGCTTAAACCCTGTTCTTGCTTTGAGACTTTCCGACATATACGCCTGGTCTATTGACTTTTTTGGACTTCAAAAAGGTGACTCTTTTACTGCAATCTATGAGGAGCTTTATGCAGGGGAGAACTACTACGATATTGGTATCGTTCACGCAGCATTTTTCTCCCACGCCTCAAAGATGTATGATGCCTACAGGTTTGTACAGGATGAGTCTCCTCAGTATTGGAACATCAAGGGCGAAAACCTCAGAAAAGCTTTTTTAAAGGCACCTCTTAGTTTTACCCGCGTATCTTCCGGATTCTCTTATGCAAGACGGCACCCTGTAACCAGAATTGTGAGACCACACACAGGAGTAGACTATGCTGCACCCCGGGGGACTCCGGTAATGAGCATTGGAGATGGTGTGGTAATACAGAGAGGTTATCTGGGAGGTGGGGGTAATACCGTCAAGATACGGCATAACTCAACCTATACAACTGCATATTTGCATCTGCAGAGCTATGCAAAGGGGCTCTCGGTCGGGAAAAGAGTGAGCCAGGGAGAGGTAATAGGTTATGTGGGAAGCACTGGACTCTCAACAGGTCCCCATTTGGATTTTCGGGTCTGGAAAAACGGGGCTGCAATAAATCCGTTAAAGATGGAGGCACCGCCTGCAGATCCTATAAAAAAATCTAACAGAGAGCTCTTTACGGCCCAGGTTGAGCAGATAAAATTCAAAAGAGACTCCCTAATCTCCTTAAGATATGTAGACACACTTCTGCTTAAGTTGGGAAAGAGATAATATGATATTATCTTTGCCGCAAACTAAATATTAAGATGGCGGACGAAAAGATAATTTTTTCAATGAACGGCGTAGGTAAGATACTGCCGAACAACAATAAAGCAATTCTAAAAGATATTTACCTATCTTTCTTTTATGGCGCCAAGATTGGGATTATCGGGCTAAACGGCTCCGGTAAGAGTACACTCCTGAAAATCATTGCAGGAGTAGAAAAATCTTTCCAGGGAGATGTTGTGTGGGCACCCGGTTACTCCGTTGGATTTCTGGAGCAGGAGCCCGTACTGGATGAAACCAAAACAGTGATTGAAATTGTGAAAGAGGGAGCTTTTGAGATTGTTGATCTTCTAAAACAGTACGAAGAGGTTAATGCAAAGTTTGCAGAGCCTATGGAAGACGACGAGATGAACCGACTTATAGAACTTCAGGGTGAACTTACAGATAAGATTGAACACCTAAACGGATGGGATATAGACTCAAAGCTTGAGAAGGCGATGGATGCCCTACAGTGTCCGGATCCCGACGCCCTGGTTAAACACCTCAGCGGAGGAGAGAGGCGCAGGATAGCACTTTGCAGGTTACTTCTAAAGGAGCCCGATGTTCTGCTTTTAGATGAGCCGACCAACCACCTGGATACAGAGAGTATTCAATGGCTGGAAGCTCACCTTCAGCAATATAAAGGTACTGTAATAGCCGTAACTCACGACCGTTATTTTCTGGATAATGTTGCGGGATGGATTCTTGAGTTGGATAGGGGAGAGGGTATCCCCTGGAAGGGTAACTACTCATCCTGGCTGGATCAGAAATCTACCCGCCTTGCTCAAGAGGAGAAGCAGGAGAGCAAAAGGCGCAAGACTCTTGAGAGAGAGCTGGAGTGGGTGAGGATGTCACCTAAGGCCCGCCACGCTAAATCCAAAGCCCGCCTTGGAGCATACGAAAAAATGCTTAACGAAGATGGACGAGCTAAGGAGGAGAAGCTGGAGATGTTTATTCCAAACGGACCAAGGCTGGGAGATAAGGTTATAGAGGCAGTGGGAGTAACAAAAGCCTATGGAGAGAGAGTGCTTTTTGAAGATCTCAATTTCAAACTTCCTCCGGCAGGTATTGTAGGAGTAATTGGCCCGAACGGTGCAGGAAAGACAACACTCTTCAGGCTGATAATGGGTATTGAGAAGTGTGATGATGGTCTCTTTACTGTTGGGGAGAGCGTTAAGACAGCCTATGTAGACCAGCAGCATAAGCATATTGATCCGGACATAACTGTCTATGAATCTATTTCTCAAAATTCTGAGTATGTAAAACTTGGGAACAAAGAGATGAACGCAAGAGCATATGTCTCAAGATTCAACTTTTCCGGAGCAGACCAGGAGAAGCTTTGCGGAATTCTATCGGGAGGAGAGCGAAACAGACTTCACCTTGCACTCACCCTAAAGGAGGAGGCAAATGTATTGCTGTTGGATGAGCCGACCAATGATGTTGATGTTAATACAATCAGAGCTCTCGAGGAGGGACTGGAAAATTTTGCAGGGTGTGCGGTTATCATATCTCACGACAGATGGTTTCTGGACAGGATTGCCACACATATTCTTGCATTTGAAGGAGACTCTAAGGTCTACTTCTTTGAAGGAAGCTACTCGGAGTATGAGGAGAATAAGAAGAGAAGGCTTGGAGATATCACTCCAAAGAGATTTAAATATAAAAAATTGACCCGTTAGAGGAATCTTGACTAAGGGTTTATATATCTGAGAGCTCTAGCCATCTCTCACTTTTAGAGTCAATCAGCGAGAGTAGTGCGGAGAATCTTACAGAAGCCTGTGTGAGCTCATAAGAAGATAGTGTACCGGAGTTAAGGGCAGCCTCAAGGCTGCTCTTCTCTTTTTCCAGCTCTCCAATCTCTCTCTCCAGAGTATTGAACTCCTGCTGCTCTTTAAAGGAGAGTTTTCTCTTTTGATTTGACCCGCTCTTAATATCTGATGGCTCTCTGTTTTCTACACTCTGCCCGGCTTTTAACTCTTTGGTTGCAATTCGCTCTTTATCTTTCATATACTCCCGGTACTCGCTGTACTTGCCCACAAAGTCTTTAATTACTCCGTTCCCTTCAAAAACAAAAAGATGACCTGCAATCTTATCTAGAAAATATCTGTCGTGGGATACAATTATTACACATCCATTAAAAGTTTCAAGATACTCCTCAAGAACATTTATACTCATTAAGTCCAGATCGTTTGTGGGCTCATCCAGAATGAGAAAATTGGGATTTTTCATAAGGACGGTAACTAAATAGAGACGTCTTCTCTCCCCTCCGCTCAACTTCTCTACCTTCATATTGTGCATTGAATGGGGAAATAAAAATCTTGTAAGAAATTGACTTACAGAGATAGTGCTGCCATCACTCATTGTAACTGTCTCGGCAATCTCTCTCACTATATCAATAACCTTATCTTCTGCCTTAAACTCAAGGCCTGTTTGTCTGTAATAGCCGAATACTACTGTCTCTCCCCACTCTGTTTCACCTTTTGTTGCAGGAATAGCTCCTGTTATAACATCCAGAAATGTAGATTTACCCACCCCGTTTACCCCCACTATACCAATCTTTTCGCCCCGCGTAAAGTTGTAGGTGAACTCATCTATTGTAACTACCGGGCCAAAGCTGTGGGAGATATTTTTACAGTTAATAATCTTGGTACCCAGCCTGGAAGAGGCTGTGTTGATTCTAATATTATCGTTGTTTACCCGCTGCCCGGCTCTCTCTTTGAGGTCATAAAAGGCATTAATTCTGTATTTTGCCTTAGTAGTTCTTGCCTGAGGCATTCTTCTCATCCATTCGAGTTCGGTATGAAAAAGATTTCTGGCCCTCTCTGTTTCGGTATTGAAATTCTCTATTCTCTCCTCCCTCTTCTTTAAAAAATAGGTGTAGTTACCTTCGTATGTATAGAGTTTACCACTTTCAAGTTCGATGATTTTATTACAAACCCTGTCCAGGAAGTATCTGTCGTGAGTAACCATAAGCAGAGTAACTCTGCTTCTTTTAAGGTAATCTTCCAGAAACTCAATAATCTCAAGATCTAGATGGTTGGTGGGTTCGTCCATAATTATGAACCCTGCGTCCTGGATCATCATCTTTGCAAGGGCTACCCTTTTCTTTTGACCTCCGGATAGTTGCCCCATCTTTAATTCGAGACTTTCAATTTTAAGAGATGTAAGAATCTGCTTGATTTTCAACTCAAACTGCCATCCCTTTACACGATCCATCTCATTTATTGCCCTCTCCAGAGCTGAGTGGTCGGATCCTTTTAGTGCCTTCTCATATTGAGCCGTTATATGTGTTATCTCACCGCCGCCGGAAAATACCTCTTCAAAGAGTGTTTTTTCGTTATCAAAAACCGGTTCCTGATCAAGAAAAGCTACTCCACCCGAGCTGAAAATTTGAATTGTGCCGCTCTCTCCGTTATCATTCAAATCCGGAGTATCTGCACCTGCTATTATCTTAAGAAGTGAGCTCTTACCCGTACCGTTGGGAGCAATAAGAGCGACCTTTTCACCTTCGTTAATATTAAGATCCAGGTTTTCAAAAAGGACCTTTGTGCCGTATGTTTTTGTAAGTTTTTGTGCTTGTAATACCGTTGCCATACTGCAAAGTTAATTGAAAGAGAGATAATCTTGTCAGGTATAGAATGATCAAACGGATAATTTTTTGTATATTTGTGATTGATAGATGCTTAATATCCTTTTAAAAATTGTTATATGAAGAGATCATCACTGTTGGCCCTACTCTTTTTAATTTGCAGCTCTCTCTATGCTCAGCAATATTTTGACGAAAACTGGAAAAAATGCTCTGCCAGCAAAGCTGTATATATTGTAGATGCCGATAAATCGGGAGAAAATAGTCACAGAGTAAGAATTAAAGAAGATGATGAAATTCTGAGTGAGTATGCCGTCTACAGAACTAATGATTTTTGCAGCGGTGAGTATACTCGCTTTAACGCCGACGGAGATACACTTGTGCATATGTTCTACAAGAACTCAAAGCCTGAGGGCATTTACAGATTCTGGAAAAATGGAAAAACTCTCTTTAAAAAATCAAATTACAAAGATGGTAAGGAGGATGGAATATCTGAGGTCTATTTCCCTAATGGTCAGATATCAGCCAGATACAAAATGGAAGAGGGTAATAGTGTTGAGAGCGACTTCTGGAATGAAGATGGTTCTGTTCAAGAGAATCGCCATTATGCCAATTTTTTCCCCACTTTCCTTGGGATGATGTATAGTGCTTTCTCAGATTGGGTTACAGAGAGATTGGTATATCCAGCTGAGTGTGTTAGCAGAAATGTTCAAGGAGAGGTAAGACTTAAAATCAAAATTGACGAATACGGTAAAATTCAGGATATAAAAGTCTTAAGAAGTCCTCACAAGCTAATGTCAAAGGAGGCCGTCAGGGTAGTAAAGCTGTCTCCTGACTGGACTCCAGGATTTAAACATAATCAGGTAAGCACTACAACAATAGTATTGCCCGTACATTTTAAACTTAAGTAACTAATTATTAATATTGTATTTTTTAAATTATTGCTCAGTTATGAAAAAAATTGCTCTTCTTATTATTTTTATTACAACATATATATATGTTTCGGGTCAGGAGTACTTTGATAAGTATTGGACAAAATGTTCTTCTGATACAGCATTTTACTTTGTGACACGGGACAAAACCGGAGGTAATTGTCATCATATAAAGATGAAACACAACGGTAAGTTCTCTAAAGAGTATCTAATTTATAAAACAGACGATTTTCGCAATGGTGAGTGTACCCGTTTCAGGAAAAACGGGGATACAGTTATGCACTTTTTCTATAAAGATGCTAAACGAGACGGATTGTTGCGCATTTGGAAAAAGAGAGGTCATCTATACAAAAAAGCATTTATTAAAGATGATTTTGAGGATGGGATAACTGAATATTACTACCCAAACTCAAAAATTTCTGCGAAATATTTAATGGAAAAAGGAAAAGTAGTGGAAAGTACTTTTTGGAATGAAGATGGATCAGAACTAAATGATGTTAGATTAGCAAATGTAAGACCAAAATTTCAGGGCAAAGATGAAAATGCCTTTATAAGATGGGTTGCAACAAGGTTGATTTACCCACCGGATTGTGTAAGACTTAACATTGAAGGTACGGTTTTACTCACTTTTAAAATATCTGCCAAAGGATTAGTAAGGGAGGTCACTGCTATAAAAAGCCCCCATTTCCAACTCGAAGCAGAGGCAATCAGAGTTGTAGAGAGCTCTCCCGCCTGGACTCCTGCAGTTTTGCACAATCAGGTGAGCGAAATAATACTTGTTTTTCCGGTAATTTTCAAAAAAGAGGGATATAACTCTAATCAGAATTATTATATAGTGATTTTAACCGGCTTAACCATATGTTTCGGGTCAAGAATGGTGTCAAGTTGCTCCTTGGTAAGAAGTCCCTTCTCCATTACTAGCTTGTAAACACTTCCGCCGGTTTTTAGTGCCTCCTGTGCAATCTCCGAACTCTTTTCGTAGCCGATGTACTGCTTGAGGGCCGTAACAATTCCGATAGAGTGCTCCACCATATGGCGGCACTGGTCTTCATTAGCAATAATTCCGTCGATACACTGTTCGCGCAGGGCTTTAAGGGCCCTTATGAGCCAGTCGCTGGACTCGATAATGCTGTGGACTATTACCGGCTCCATTACATTGAGCTCCAGTTGGGCTGCTTCAGAGGCCAGGCATACAGCCATCTCGTTTGCAATGATTTTAAAACAAACCTGATTAACCACCTCTGGTATTACAGGGTTTACCTTTCCTGGCATAATTGATGATCCCGGTTGTTTAGGAGGAAGGCTGATCTCTGCCAACCCTGTTCTAGGTCCGGAGGAGAGTAGACGAAGGTCGTTGCAGATCTTTGATAACCGTATGGCTATCATCTTAAGTGCAGATGCATAGAAGACCATACTTGATGTGTCGTTTGTGGCCTCAATAAGATCCTCGGCAAGACGAATATCCCATCCGGTGATATCCCGGATGTGTTTGATGCAGGCCTCTGCATAGCCCGGTTCGGAGGTTATTCCTGTTCCGATTGCAGTTGCTCCCATATTTATGAACAGGAGCTCTTTTGCTGCCTTCTCCAGGCGACTGAGTTCGTGTTTCATCGCAAATTTATAGGCTCCGAAACTCTGCCCGAGGGTCATAGGAACTGCATCCTGAAGCTGGGTACGCCCCATTTTGATGATGTGCGCAAACTCCCTCTCCTTTTTTTCAAAAGAGTCAATAAGTTTTTGTAACGCCTCCCTTACGTGAAAGTGGGTGAGATAGAGTCCTATATGCATTGCAGTAGGGTAGGCGTCATTTGTGGACTGAGCCATATTTACGTGGTCATTGGGGCTGCAGAATTTGTACTGTCCCCTTTTTTTACCCATAATCTCAAGAGCCCTGTTTGCAATCACCTCGTTTGCATTCATATTTATACTTGTACCCGCTCCCCCCTGTACCATATCTACCGGGAAGTGTTCCAGGTGCTGCCCATCCATAAGCTCTTTACAAGCAGCAACAATTGCATCCTTAATTTTATCATCGATGAGCCCAAGTTCGTGATTCGCCAAAACTGCCCCCATCTTAACTATACCCAGAGCTTTTGTGAACTCGGGATACTCACAAAGATAGTCTCTGCTGATATCAAAATTTTCAACACATCTGAGGGTTTGTACTCCGAAAAGTGCCTCTACCGGCACCTCTTTACTCCCAAGCAAATCGTGCTCGGTACGTGTC
>Ga0351834_1006_pt1 | contig 51329 bp, 47 predicted proteins | sample BONcelHFGM3001C6_FD_206754 | JGI IMG/M metagenome (GOLD analysis project Ga0351834, IMG submission 206754) | Enriched cells from coal bed in the Powder River Basin, Montana, United States - BONCAT cells FGM rep1 HSBNCT.FGM.300.1.C6 ... | reverse complement strand
GGCACGAAAACCCCAGGGTAAGACCATGCCCCGACAATGGAGCCTTCCTCGAGAATGGCCGGGAATACCCTGACCTCGACCCTTTCCATGTCAAGCATCATGGTGCTGAGGACCAGATCAGCCGCTTCGGAAGGCCCGTTAACCTGGGCGGCCAAGACGGAAGCGGAAACGATCAGCAAAAGAAACGGCAACAGACGCATATCACTCTCCTTGGATTTGGGAATACTGGAAGCATTAATTCTACAGCAACATCGGCCGGAAAAAAAGCGGGGTTTCAAAGCCCGGAAGCATGTATAAAAGCGGTCAGAAATTCGTTCCGTACCTGCTCCCCCGGAAGGCGACCTTCACGCAGGCGTTTCCAGCCCTCGAGGAGGAACGGTTCTTCGGGGAAGCGCCTGCCCGCAAGAACAACCGCATCCCTTCCCTCCGCGAGAAGCTGGGAGAGTATTCCGTACCCTGCCTTGCAGACCACCTTGTTCGCCCCTGCAATCAGGTCCGAGAAGGATACGCCCGCTCTCAACATATCTTGATGGGGGATAAAATGTTTCGCATTCAGCAGATTGCTCTCCGTGGATGCCACCGTGAACTCTCCCCTGGTGTCGGGGATCCCCCCCACGGGCATTTCCCTGAACGCAAGAAGCGTGTATGGCCGTGGGCCGGTGAGAATGCGCGCGCGAACTGCATCTCCCGGGGGGCCCCCGGGCAGAAGGGGCATGTCCACCGTTTTCAGGCAGGGCGAGTAGCCGGGTCCCATGGGCAGGCGCAGGTATGTTGCCCGCGAGTATGCCGCCGATATGAGGGAGCACTCTGCCGAACGGCCGGGAAACAGGTTCGCATGGATCCAGTCCCAGGAGAAGTTCCCCATTACGAAAGCGGGGATACCCAGATCTGAACAGGCAAGCACCGGCAGGGGGTCGACATCGCTTACAAGCATGTCGGGCGAGAGAAGGCGGATTCGGGCTCTCTCGATCTCGAGGTTTCGCTGCATGTCGCTGGCGAAAGAGAGGAGGGCGCTCTCGGTAAGCTTGAGATCGACATCTCCCCCAGAATCAACAGGAAGAGGAGAGAATGAAGGCGGATGAAGCCGGGTCACCGGGCTGCCATGCCAGAACCACTGCGGCGCCCCGGAAGCCACATGGATTTCCAGGTCGGGTACGGTGGACGACAGCAGCCTGACAAGTTCTCTCTGTCTGGCGGCGTGCCCCCAACCGTGGCTACTGACCGAGATCAGGATTCTCAGATGACGCACTCCTCAGTTTTCTCATCTCCCTAAGGAGGAAGAAACCCGTTACCAGGAAAGAAAGAAAGTCCGCCAGGGGAAAAGCCGACCAGACACCCAGAAGTGGCGGGTTCAAGACGCCCGGGAGAAGAAGGACCAGGGGGATGACAAAGAGAACCTGCCTCGAGATGGAGAGCAGAAAGGCCAGACCGGCCTTGCCAAGGGTCTGGAACACCGATGCCCCAACGACCTGGGCACCCACGAAGAACATCCCGGCGGTTATCGTTCTGAAAATCATTGGACCTGCGGCCAGAAGTTTTTCATCGCTGCTGAAGACCGAGAGCACTGGTCCCGGAATGATCACACCCAGGAAGAAAGCGACAGCGGTCATCGCGGAAGCCGACAGGAGGGCCAGTTTTACCGCCCGAACGGCCCTTTCCCCCAGCCCCGCGCCGTAGTTGTACCCCAGCACCGGCTGGAGCCCCTGAGCAAGACCGAACACGGGCATGAAGCACATCATCAGGACCCTGTTCACCACACCGAAAACCGCCAGCTCAAGGGATGAGCCGTAGTGGATTATTGAGCGGTTCACTGCGATGGCCATCAGGCTTCCGGCGCACACCCTGGCAAACGAAGCAACACCCACTGAAAGGACCTCGAGCGCCTCGGAAAGCCTGGGAACCAACCAGGCCTTCCTGATGACCAGAGCGCTCCTTCCCCTCAGGAAGACGCCCGCAATGTAGCTGAATGAGATGAACTGGGAGAGAACGGTGGCTATCGCCGCTCCTCGGATACCCCATCCGAAACCGAAGATGAAGAGCGGGTCGAGCAGCATGTTGGACACTGCGCCGACAACCATGGTCGTCATGGCCAGCCGGGCCTTGCCCTCGGCCCTGAGAAGGTTGTTCCCGTTCACGGAGAGAGAGAAGAAAACCCCGCCGAAGTAGATCACCGACATGTATTCGGAAGCAGGCAGGAGAACCGACCCGCTTGCTCCGAACAGGGACAGAATGGGCTTCATGAATGTGAGCCCCACGGCGCAGATCACTACAGCCGACACCGAGGCGAGCAGGAATGAAGAGCTTGCCGCCCTTCCCGCCCTTTCAACATTGCCCGCGCCGAGGGCCCTGCTGATAACCGAGGCGCTTCCGATGCCTGCTGTCTGCGCGGCAGCGAGAATGAACATCTGGATGGGGAAGCAGACCGCCAGCGCCGCCAGAGCGTCGGTACCAACGCCATGCCCCACGAAGATCGTGTCCACAAGATTGTAAAGGGAGTTCACAAGCATGGCGGTCACGGATGGAGCGGCCATTCGAAACAGCAGCCTGCCAACCGGCTCGGTCCCGAGAAATCCTGGGGTTCTGCTCAAAGAAACATCTGCCTCACATGTTCACAAGCACAAGAGCGGCGGTTACCATGAGTAATGAGGCCCACCGCCTTTTGTCCAGCCGTTCCCCGAAAGCCGCAACGCCAGTTACCGAAAGAAGGGCAACCGTTCCCGCGCCGAAGACAGAGAATACAACCGAAGCGTTCAGTTCACCAAGAGCGGGAATGAGGAACCATGAGCTGAAGTAGTTTACGAGCCCAAGCGGAACGCCCAGCGCGGCTGACTGCGGGCTGAACCCACACCTGGCCGAACCCTTCTTCCATTCCCTGACGATGCCGAGAACCGAGCACAGGAAAGCCACCCCAAACACCCAGAGAAGAAAGAAATCACGATTCTCCCCGCCTCCCAGGTGCTGGTAGACCTTGCTGCCGAACTCCGCCATGCCGTTTGCGAGGAATACAAGAAGAAGCACCGGGGTGAACCTTCCCGTCCCCTCCGATGCGCCTCTGAACGCCCCGATGAAGACTGCCGCAACTGCCACAGCGATGCCGGCCCACTGAAGCGCTTTCGGGAACTCCCCCCAGATGAGCATGGAAAGCGCCATGGGCAGAAGGATCCCCATTTTCGCGAACCCCCCGGACAACCCCAGCCCGTTCTCACGAAGAGCCCTCCGGTACACCATGAATGCCAGGAAGTATATGATCCCCATGGGAATCCCGGCGGCGATGCCCCAGAGAACTCCCCTTTGGTGATGCAGTATCGACCCGTTTTCACAGAAGACTTTGCGGAGCACGGCTCCCAGTGTCCCGAAGGAAGCCCCGATACCACGGCCCTGGATGAACAGCGAAACAGCTACGGCGGTGAGGTAGTTCACCGCGATTACCTCAAGCTTTTTGAGGCCCAGTGTTCCGGACACACGAAGAAGCACGGCGACCGAAGAGCTGCAGACAACCGCCATGAAAAGATGGATCAATATGTTTCTCCCGCCTGGAAGGACCCGCTGAGGCGCTCGAGGCAAGACCCGCGGAGACACACCGAATATGGCGGGACAGGTTGTCTCGACAAAGGCGGGAAGGCTTCAGTATAGGCCTTCCCGCTCTGTCATCCTCACCCTGTGGCGAAAGCTTGGTGTTCCAGGGAGCGGTGGTCAGGTCAAGAAACCCGGGTCGGGAGCGCTACCTGGGCTTTTGCGCCCTCAGGCTGAATAGAAGCGGTACCATGTCAAGCGGCTCGGGAAGGCGCCAGAAGCCGTCCCCGCACAGCTCCATGCATTCAAGGGCCTTCCAGTGGATGAAGTTGAATTCGTGGATCCAGCCGATCCGAAGCCCGGCGTTGACAAGCGCGTTGTGGATGTCTCCCATCGTCCAGGTGAATTCTCTCGTGGGGTTCCTCACAAGGTAGCTTTCATCAGCGTAGTCCGGGGAGCCCGCTGGCCAGTCCCTGGGCTTTCCGCCGGTGAAGTAGGGGTTGGAAACTGCAAGCCCGCTTGACTCGTCATCGAACACGTTCAGGAAGGGGTGCGACTCCATCAGGTAGAATTCGCCGCCGGGCTTCAGGAACTCGGACACAATGCCGGCCCACGCGTCGATGTCGGAGTTCCAGCACAGAACACCAATGGAGGTGTAGACCAGGTCGAACCTTTCGGTCAGGTGATCACGCAGATCGTAGATGGGGCAGTTTATGAAGCGGGCGGCAAGCCCCGTTCTTTTCGCGAGGTCAGCTGCGACCTCCAGAGATCCCGACGAGAAGTCCACTCCCGTAACATCGGCCCCGAGCCTTGCCAGGGAGAGCGTGTCGGTCCCTATATGGCATTGAAGGTGAAGCACCTTCCTCCCCCGGATGTCGCCGATCTCCGAGACCTGCACATGGTCAAGCTTTTGCCCCCCGGCGAGAAGGGCTGACATATCGTAGGAGCGGCCATGGATGGGTGCGATCTCGTCCCAGCAGGCCCTGTTGATCCTCTCCGCCTCGTAGTCCCTGTTCATGAAGCACCTTCATCGTTCTGAGGGATTCCGGCCGCCGCTCAGAACAGGAAAGGGTTGAAGAGCCTCAGCCCCGTTATGGTCTGATACTGGCTGAAGCCCAGAAGGACCATGTCGTAACTGACGGAGTCAACAGTGAACATTGCATAGTCGCCGTTTGCCAGCGAGACGAAATAGGAGGCGCCATCCTGGGCGGCGATGGTGCTCTGCCAGGCGGAATCACCCGGACCTGGAGCAAGTGTGTTGGAAGCCTGCGCGATATGGCTGTAGCTGCCGCCCGGATAGCCCTCGGGATCGTAGTTTCCCCGGCAGATCAGGGCGGTGTCGCCCTCCCACTTTACGTACAGGTCCTGCCTGAACGATGGGTCACTCGCGTTGCCCACGGCCACATGGGTAGAAAGGAACTGAATGCCGTCTGCCACAGGTGAGCTGAGGGTGTCGTCGAGGGCGAACATCACGGCCCTGTCCTCGGCCTTGTTTGACTGGTCCTCTGAGGAATTGATCCCGTCTATGGCGTCCACGCAATAGTACCCTGTACTTGAAGCGATATGGAGCGCCGTGGTCCCCTCGACCTGGGCGATGATCTGCCAGTTCCCGGGGTTCGTGGTGGAAAACCAGACCCTGTAGCCGTCCACATCAACTGAGACTGAGTCCCACGCCACGGTCACTGTATCGCCCCTGCTTGCCTCGGTGAGTATCCTGCAGTTCTGCACTATCGGCAGGGTTCCTCCGGGGGCGCTGGGTGAGTCGGAACAACCTGAAGCAGCAAGAGCCAGAAAAGCAGCCGCGAAAAGCACTTTCATGTTCATCCTTCCTGTGAGTGGGCACAGACAGAATAGCTTTACCTCTCTGATCGTGTCCTGTTCCCTGCTGCGAAAAGGCTGTCAGGTGGAACAGGCCCTCCGCTGTCGGCAGGGGAGTACGCACATCGCGTCCATCCCGTGCCGGATCGCTCCCAGAAGAGCACACTGCCGTCATCGCTGCCGTACCACCATAGCCTGTCTTCAGCATCCCAGGCAAGGTACGCCATAAGGGAAGCGGGGTGGTCGGGCATCATCTCAGCCAGAAGGACGTCATCCTGATGGCCGGTGACATTGACGACCCAGACCCCGTATCCCTCGCGGCAGCGCTCGATGGTCAGGAAAGCAAGGTACTCTCCCGAAGGGGAGACAAGAGTGCTTTCCCCCCGTGAGCATGACACCGGAAGAAGACTGCCGGCAACCAGTATCACGAACACGGTCAACCCTTTTGCTGCACCTGTAATGCCCGGGCTATTCACATGGTCACCAGCTTTCCCTGCGGTATGATTTCACGCCCAGTCCGCAAGAGATTTGCATATTTGCTTCGCGTTGTGTATGATACGCATCAAACCGGGGGAAACAAGGCTTTTGTCAACCCCCCCTTACTCAATACCGCAAGAGTTGCGGTCCTTTCTTTCCCACGCGTCCGGCGGGTAGAGATCGTATTAAGCGCCGGACCAGGAAAGCATCATGAAAGAACATGTCTGCGCGCCCTTAAAGCGCACCGAGGGATCCTTGGATTCCAATTCACAGCCCCACAACGTCTTCGATGGCCTGATCCCCGAGCTTCAAAAGGCTTTGGAGGCTGAAGGTTACGTAACTCCCACACCGATCCAGGAACAGTGCATCCCGCACCTTCTGGACGGAAGGGACCTTCTGGGAACGGCCCAGACCGGCACGGGCAAAACGGCCGCGTTCGTGCTTCCCCTTCTTCAGAAATTGTCCAGGAACACCACCCGGCCCTGGCCCGGTACCCCCAGAGCCCTAATCCTTGCACCCACACGCGAGCTTGCCGCCCAGATCGGCGCAAGCATAGGCGCATACGGCAGTTTTCTTCGTCTGCACCATACCGTTGTGTTCGGCGGCGTCAGCCAGCTGCCCCAGGAAAAGGCACTGAAAAGGGGCGTGGACATACTGGTAGCCACTCCCGGCAGGCTTCTCGACCTCATGGAGCAGGGGTTCATCCACCTGGAGAAGGTGGAGGTCTTCGTGCTCGACGAAGTTGACAGAATGCTGGACATGGGGTTCATACCCGACATCAGAAAGGTCCTCGCCCGGATCCCCGAAAGGCGTCAGACCCTTTTCTTCTCCGCCACGATGTCCCCGGTGATGGAAGACCTCGCCAGGACAATGGTGCGTGACCCGCTGAGGGTTTCAATCGAACCCGGGAAACCCACGGTTGAGAGTATCGAGCAGAAAGTCCTGTTTGTTGGCAAAAGCGACAAGGACGCCCTTCTTGTATCTCTTCTCAACGACCCCCAGGTTGGCAAAGCTCTCATCTTCACCCAGATGAAACACACCGCCAACAAGGTGGTCAAGAAGCTTCAGGCAACGGGTATCAGCGGCATCGCCATACACGGCAACAAAAGCCAGTCCGCCAGGACCAGCGCCCTGTCAGGTTTCAAGGGAAGCAGGTTTCAGGTTCTTGTCGCGACCGATGTGGCAGCCCGGGGGCTTGATGTCGACAACATCACCCATGTGATCAACTACGACCTCCCCATCGAGGCCGAGACCTACATACACCGGATTGGCCGGACCGCCAGGGCAGGGGCGTCGGGCGACGCCATCTCCTTCTGCTGCGCCGAGGAGAGGGAATGCCTTACCCAGATCGAAAAGCTTCTGGGCAAGCCCGTTCCCGCTGAGATGAACCATGCGTTTCACTCGGATGAAGCTTTCAGGTCGTGCCAGCCGGCGCCCGTGAACTTCGGCCGGAACAGCGCGAACCGCCCCCAGAGCCATGACAGCAGAAGAAAAGCCCGCTTAGGCGGAAGGCCCGGCGCCAGAAGAAGCTGAACCCAAAGGCCGGGAACCGGAGGAGGGCTCGTCTACGCGCCGCGGAAGATGACCTCCTCCCTCCTGAACCACCGCGAGCAGAAGCAAAGGCCCGCCACTGCCAGAATGAGAAGCACCGAAAACACCTCGACCAGGTGAACCGGGTTAATCGTTCCGGCTATTATCTCCTTGGTTGCCAGCGAGATGTTTAGAAGCGGGATCAGGGCGGTCGCCCAGTTCAGGCCAACCCCCGGAAAGATGCCGATGAGCAGCGGCACAAGCACGATGAAGTTCAGTGGCGTGATGATGCTCTGGGCTTCCTTGTAGGTTCTTGCGAAAATGGAGACCGAGAGAAGCAGGGCTCCGAAGAAGGCGCAGAGCGGGATCAGCATTGCGAAGAAAAGCATCAGGGTTACGGGCTCGATGATGTTCATCACACCCGAGATCGCCTCCTGAGGCACCGGGCTTCCGTATCTGAGAACCAGAAAGAGCCACAGGAAAGACGCCACCGCGGTGAACACGCCCGACAGTGTCACGACAAGCCATTTCGCAACCACTATCTGCCCCCGCGAAGCAGGCGATATCAGCAGGGTTTCGATCGTTCCCCTCTCCTTTTCGCCTGCCGCCAGATCTATGGCGGGATACATCGCCCCCATGAAACAGAAGATGATGATGAAGTAGGGGATCATTCCTCCGATTCTCTCACCTATCCTGGCCCGGGCTGACGAAACATCCTTCTCCGTGATGCTCAATGGCGTTGCGAACCCCGACGCCAGCCCGCGGCCCACCAGGCGCTGCTGGAGAATCGATTCGCCATACCTCTCAATGATCGCCCTGACCCGGGGAAGCGCCCCCTCGTTCTCCGACACCGATCCCATGTAGTAGACATCCACGGAGGCCGTGCCTTCGCGGGCAATGATGCCTTCGAAGTCGCTGGTGAACCTCACCGCAAAGTCTATCTGGCCCGTCTCAAGCGCCGGGGTGACATCGCTGTCCGTCAGGGATCCAACGACCTCCACCTCCCCCGAACCCTCGAGAAGGTCCATGAACTCAGGTACGGGCGATCGTGATATCACTGCCACCCGCATCACTTTCTCCCTGGCCCTGCTTTCCATTTCCATTCCCATGCGCATCGTGAGGTTGAACACGAGGAAGATTGCGATGAAGGGCATGACTGCCATGAAGAACATGGTCCTTTTGTCCCGGAGCATGTCCTTCATTTCCTTTCTGAAGATTATCGAGATCATCCTCATTCCCCTGCCTCCCCGGCTTCGATCATGCCGATGAACTCGTCCTCGATGGTATTTGAGCTCATTCCCTCCGTGAATTTCCCGAAGGTGTCACAGAAAAGCAGCCTGCCCCTGTGAATGATGGCAAGATCATCACTGAGAAGGCTCACCTCTCCCATGATGTGGGTGGAGAACACCACCGTTTTGCCCTGGTCACGGCATCCCCGGATCAGCGTCATGATGGACTTTGAAGTTACGACATCGAGCCCGACGGTTGGCTCATCGAAAACAAGGACCTCGGGGTCGTGTATCATTGTTCTGGCAATTGACACCTTCTGTTTCATTCCCGATGACAGGCTGCCCGTCCGGCGGTTGGCAAACCCTTCAATGCCCAGGGTGAAAAACAGTTCCTCCCTGCGCTTTTCGAGCCGCTTCTTCTCAATACCGTGAAGCTCGCCGTAGTAGGAGATGATCTCGTGAGGGGTCAGCCTTGCGTAAAGGCCTGTGGTGCCCGTCAGGAAGCCGATCCTTCCCCTGACGCCCTCCTGCTCACGTACGGTGTCACAGCCGGCGACCGTTATTCTTCCCGCGTCGGGTTTCAGCATGGTTGCGATCATCCTCAGCATGGTCGTCTTGCCGGCGCCGTTCGGCCCCAGCAGCGAGAAGACCCGCCCAGGGCTGCAGACGAACGAGACGTTGTCCACCGCGGTCAGGTGAGCCCCGCCGCTTTGCGCCCCTTTTCTCTGAACTTTGCCGGACTTGAACCGTTTTGTCACCGCATCGACGGTTATCATGAAAGCCAGTCCTTTGCCTGGAGTGAATCGGAAGCGTTCGTGTTTTGAGCACATCGGCTTCATTCTTATACTATATGAAAGAAACCCGCTTTCACGGAGATCGGCACGCTTGCACGGGAGGTTGGCATTGAGCAGTACTTCTACCGCCATGGCCGAAAATGAGGGTGTCGCCCGGAAAGGCAGCCTGATCGTCCTGGGAGCCGCGGGCGGGATCGGAAGGGCCCTGACCGGAACCCTTCTGAAGAGGGGCATGAAGGTTCTGGCGGTTGACCGCGACGGCGCTCTTCTGGAGACCCTTCCTCGCAACGGCGGCTTTCTGGAAACCAGGGAGTTGGACATAACTGACAGAAGCGGCGTCTCGGGTTTCGCTGCCGCACTCGCACGGGATGGCAGGCTATTCGACGGTCTTGTGACAACAGCCGGAATTCACAGCACCCACCCGGTCCAGCACCTTCCGGATGAGCTTGTGGACAGGGTCCTCGACGTGAACCTTGCTGCTCACATCAAGCTGGTGAGGGACTTTCTTCCCCTGATGAAAGACGGCGGCTCCATCATAGGCGTAAGCTCAATCGCGGCGTGCGTGGGTGTGCCCATGTCATCATTGTACTCAGCCTCAAAGAGAGGTCTTGAAGGTTTTTACGAGTCACTCTTCACCGAAGTGCGGCACAGGCGTATAAGGGTATCAGTGATCCATCCCGGAAACGTGAACACGGGCTTCAACGAGACCGGGAACACGTACCGGGCCACGGGAGGCTCATTCATCGATACGCGTTACACGAGGGTGGTGGAGAGAATAGACAGCAGGCACGGCATACCCCCGGAGCACGTCGCACAAGTGATCGCGAAGGTTCTCTCAAACCGCAGACCCCGTTTCTGCTACGTCGTGGGGGGCAACGCCCGGAAGGCAAACTGGGCGCTGAAGATCCTGGGGCGAGACCTGGCGATAAGGCTCATGGGCAGGTTCTTCGGCTTCCAGGTTTCGCCGTAGCGGCGCCTCGTTACCGGAGCCGGCCTCGAATTGCCTATTGTATCCCTTGAGGGAGGCCTGGCGCATGAACAAACCACCGGGGAGTGCTGTTCTGAGGGTACTGGTCACCCTTGTCGCCGGAATGGGGGTGATCATGTCCGCTTCCTTCCTTTACAAGGCCCTGACCTATCACGAGGAAGTGATCCGGCTCCTTACCGCATGGGGATACGAATGGAACGAGTCTTTCGTTAGGCAGGTCGTCGACTCGGGGCGAAACCCATGGATCCACGTCGAATACGAGATCCATGAGGGGCAGCGAACCTCTTCCGGAGCCTGCATCGTGGAATCCGATACTCTTGTCCTTGTTTTGACCGGCCCGAGGCGGGACGTTATGAGGGCCGCGCATATCTACGAGCAAAGGCTGTGAAGGCGCATCGCCATCAGGCCGCTCCGCGGACCGGAAAGGAGCCCATTTATGAGCGCTTTGCCTGATAAGGGCGCCCTGGCGCCGGATGTGAACGCACCCGACCAGAACGGGCGGGAGTTCTCGCCGGGCGACTACAGGGGGAAGTGGCTGGTGCTTTACTTCTACCCCAAGGACGGTACCGGCGGATGCACGCTCGAAGCCAGGGAGTTCTCTGAACTGAAGGAAAGGTTCGCCCTGCTTGGGGCCGTTATCGCGGGTGTGAGCCGGGACTCGGTCGAATCCCACAAAAGGTTCGAACGGGAACAGGGTCTTTCCTTAACGTTGCTCAGCGACACCGGGCGCATTATTCACGAAGCCTTCGGGGCGTGGCGCATGAAGAAGATGTACGGAAGGGAGATCATGGGAACCGTCAGATCAACTTTTCTTATCGCTCCCGACGGTACGGTCGCCCATGTCTGGCCGAACGTCAAGTCCGCCGGACACGCCGCTGCGGTACTCGAAAAGCTTGGGGAGTACGTTGGCCCACAGGGAAGAAACGGCGCCGAAGCTGGATGACGACCCACGTCCTGCTTGACCTTGACGGTACCCTTACCGACCCGGGGGAAGGAATAACCAGGTGCGTTCAGCATGCCCTGGAACGTCTGGGAGAGCCTGTTCCCGAGGCTTCCGAACTGCTCTGGTGCATCGGCCCTCCACTTTCCGAATCCTTTTCCCGGCTTCTCTCAAACACCAGCGGGGAACTCGTCGGAAGGGCAGTCGAGCTCTACCGCGAGCGGTACACGACCAAAGGCATCTACGAGAACGTTCCGTATCCGGGGATGGACCGGGCACTGAACAGGATCAGGGAGACTGGACGCTCCCTGCTTCTGGCCACAAGCAAGCCAACGGTTTTCGCCGCCAGGGTGCTTGACCATTTCGGTCTTTCAAGGCACTTTCTCGGGGTGCATGGCAGCCATCTCGACGGACGGCTCACAAGCAAAGTCGAACTTGTGCGCCACATCATCTCCGCCAGGGGTCTCAACCCCGTGCAAGTGATGATGGTGGGCGACCGCCACCACGATGTGGAGGGCGGGAGACTGAACGGAACGTCAACAGCGGCTGTAACTTATGGATACGGAAACCGTGAGGAGCTGGAAGGGGCGCACCCCGACCATTTCTTCGATTCTCCGGAGGAAATCGCAGCCTTCTTCGAGGCTGAGTGTCAGACATGACCCGGGGATCGCCGTTTTGTCCGAAAGGTTCCATTGAACCGAAGGGAGAGCGTATGAGGTTCTCGTTCTGCGTTCTGGCGGTGCTCTGCGGCGCGTCGCGGGCCTGCACGAGTTTTGTCGATTACAGAGGCGAAACCGCCTGGTACGGCATGAACTTCGACTGGTACCCTGAGCAGGACATCCTGTTCAGGATCGAGACCGACAGTGAGGGTGGACCGGTTTTCACGATGTCGTTCATCTCCGACGGGAACCCGGTTCCGACTGTGGGTTTCACGGGAGATGGCCGGTTCTCGTGCATGCAGGTCATCGATGCCCCCTGGACAGGCCCATCGGCCGATTCTGGCAATCCATTGATATTCATTCCTTTCTACGCTCTTGTATATGACGGCGCATCGGTTGCCGACATACAGGACATGGCTGGTGTGGCGCCGTTCCGGCAGTACGACGACCCCCCCCTTCATGTGCTTGTGGCTGACTCCGCGGGTTCTGCCTCCATAATTGAGGTGGGTGAATCCGGCAATCGGGTTCTCGATCTGGCCTGTGGAGACATTCTGGTGATGACCAATTTCAGCAACTGCGCCTGGCAGGGTGCCGACCCCTCGCAGGTCCAGGGCGTGGGGGCAGACAGGTTCCTTGCCGCCCACACCGCCCTCGAAGCCCGTGAAGCAGGGATAGGGCCGGCTGCGTGCATGGCCGTTCTCGAGGCGGCGGTCAACACGAGCGAGGCCTTTCCCACAAGGGCTTCCATGGTCTTCGACCCTTCGACAGGGCGGGTTTACATTGCGGTCGCGGGTGATTTTGAACACCTGTGGTCTTTGGACCTGTCCACGCGCGGCATCTCGCCGTGGCCCGAAGCCATGGAATCAGAGCCATTAACGGTCGACTCAACGGGAGTTACGGCATCATCCCTGTCCGGTGTTTGACGGGGTCGCCGAACCGGTGAGTTTCTCGATCAGCTGATCCGTTTTTCTTCAGTGTACTTGCTTTCGCTGCTGTGCGATATCATAATGGAGCTAAAAGATGGATTGTCAAGATGGAAATTTTCCCCCATGCTTCCAGCGGATACCGTGAGGGAGGGACAGATATGGCGATTCGAAGGAAAGACCCGGAATACACCCAGTCCATGTACGGTCTGCTGGCTATTCTAAGCCAGGGCCCAATGTCGGGTTACGATGTAAGGAAAACACTGGACGACAGGGAGATGTACTACTGGCGCGAATCAAGCGGAAACATCTACCCCATGCTCAGACAGCTTAACCAGGACGGCCTTCTGGAGAAGACCGACGCGTACACCAAGAAAAAGAAGAGGGTTCTGTACAGCCTTACGGAAAGGGGCAGGGATGAACTGAACGCGTGGCTCAGTCAACCCGCCGGTCTTTCCCGCTTCAGGGTCGAACTGCTGATGAAGCTGCGGTTCGGCACGGGCCTTGGTCTCGAAACCCTTGTGGGCCATCTCGATAACTACAAACGCAGGATCCAGGAGCAGTTGGACGAGGTCAGGGAGATCATGTCAGAGATCGACGAGTCCGGGGATTCGCTGGAAAGCGATATGAGGCGGATAGCCGTGATGAGGTTCAGCCTTGACATGGAAGCCGTATCGAGATGGTGCGACCTTTCGAGGGGGATACTACTCAGACGCCTGACCGGCCGGACCACCGAAACCCGGTTGATACCCTGGCGGAGGGGATCCGAAGAGGCCGCGAGATGCTACCAGGGCTTCTACCGGGCGGATCCCTGGGGGGTTCCCATGGGGATACCTTCCAGAAATGCCCTTACCTTTGAGGCTCCATCAGGCTGACCTGCCGGGTAAGTGAACGGACATCAGGGACCATCGGGTTCAGGGCAGAAGCATCACCCTTTGAGTGAAATGATCCGAGCCGGAATGCACTGACACTGTGTAAACTCCCGCTGGAAGTCCCGATGGATCCCACTGAAAAACATTCGCTCCGGATGAGCCGGTCAGTGTTTCCACAAGGCGCCCCGTTATATCGTGGACCGAGACACTCCAAGGGCACCCCTCAGCCATACTCACAGTGACGGTGAATGACCTTCCGGGATTTGGCGCAACGGTCAGCACCGATGCCTGCGGAATGGGCAATTCGTTTTCTTCCTCAACCCCCGTAACGCCAGGCTCGAATCGGACAGCGTCGGCTATGACCACCTTACCGGGAGTTGTCCCCTCCTCGGACAGGGTCACCCAGCCCGCCGTGCCAGAAGAGAAAGCAAAGCTGCCCAGAAGGTTCCACTGTCCACCCGTCTGGGTCTGGTCGACGATGAACTGGGTTTCGCCGTTCTGATGATGCACACTGTACACAGCGTCCGGCGCCCTGTTGGTCCCGTCGGTGTACCATACGTAAACGTCATGCCAACCTGCCCCGGGAAGGTTCGGCGTCCATCTCGCCCAGTCCGTCCCGTTCGTTGTTGTGCTCCAGCGGTAGTCGGAACCCCAGGGGTCGCCGTAGCTGCCCGTGTTCCACTGGCTTTCCGAGTTCACTGTGAAACCCGAGGACAGGTTGTCGACTATGAGACCCTGAGTGCCGTATGGCGGCGGGGTAGAACCCAGGTGAAGGCAGATGCCCTGGGCGTATGCCCATCCCTGCCTTCCGTTGTGGTCGTTCCAGTTCGTGAAGTACCTGTACGATTCGTTCCACGCTCCGTCGTAGTCGATGAACGATCCCTCTCCGAGTATTGCGGGCATGCTTGTGTTGATGATCACGTAGATCCAGCTGCCGTCCTTGACACCCCGGTTCGTGTAGCCGTGAGCCCAGAGAATCCCGTCCAGCACCTTGGATGCGAGGTCGTAGCCCTGGGTTCCCGGGACCGGAACTTCGCAGAATGTCTCGGTGCCCTGCACCTGTGTGTTGAAGGCGTTTTCGTGGAAAGACATGAACCTGTCGAACCCGTTCTGGTTCGCATATGCCACCCTGCTCGCCAGCGAAACCGTGTAGTCGCCTGTTCGGGTCATTCCGACCCACTCGCATTCTGGAACTGTCTCGAGATAGCCCGCGGCCAAAAAAGCCACCTCCAGGTTCACATCCTTCTCGAGGCAGTAGAATCCGCTGGCGCCAGGTTCGCTGCCGCCATGGCCGGGATCGAGGCATACCGTCCAACCGCGGGCCCAAAGGGACAGAAGCAGCAGAAGCAGGGTGGAAACTCTCACCGGACTGCCTCGAAGCACCCTGCAAGGCCGCTGAAGGCGTCCACATAGTACACCCCGTCAGGCGCTGGCGAAGGGTTGATCTCGAGAATGTAGGGCGTGTCGGTAAGCTGAAGACTGCCGGCACCTTCCGTCCAGAGCCAGATGTCGGACGAAGTCAGGTTCATCCCGTCATCGGTGCTTCTGATGTAGACGATCCCGTTCCTTTCCGGCCACCAGGCCGGGTGTTCCCCGTTGTCCACGAAGACCGCCTCCGAACCCCGGAACAGCCAGATTCCCCCGTCGAGGGAGGGGGACACTATGCCGCCGCCAGGGATGAAGAAGGGGCCGTAAAACCTGTACGCGTTTGAAACCGTGTCAACGGAGCCGCTTTCCATGCTCATTGAAAGTATCCTGTCGCCACGGTCAGTGAACACGACCTTTTCCCCCATGGGGTCGACACTTATGTGGTGGGCGGACAGCGCAGGTCCCACGGCCTCGCCGTTACGGTGCAGCACCCCTTCCGCAGTGAACCAGAGGTTCCCCGCGCCATCCCAGCAGGGAAGGCCGGCTTCGGTATAGGACCCCATTACCTCATAACCGGAACCCGTCAGCAGCACTACGCAGTTCACAGCGTCGGAACCGGCCCATACCGCGACTGTTCCCAGGTCGGGAGAGGAAACAGGCCGGTAGAAGCGGTCGCATGAAAACTCGGAGGCCCGAAGAAGACCGGGTGTCGCGTCCCACACGATGTAGTCCCTTCCCACCAGGACCGTGCTGTTTTCAAGGGAAGCCACACCCATCACCGGGGGAAGAAGCCCCCCGAAAACCAGTGGAAAAGGGAACAGAATGCCTGAGGCAAAACAGGGTTTCAGTGCCATGGGCTGCTCCTCCCGCTGAATTGAGCCATCGGAAGAAGCATACACAATTGCGGCGCACGGGGAAACCTGAGCTATAGCCCGATCAGCCCTCTCATTGCATCGAAGTGCCTGAGCAGGCTGCTTCTGCCGTTTTCCGTCAGGCTGTACCAGCTAACGGGCTTTCTTTGCCTGAACTCCTTCTTCACAGAGATGAAGCCCTCTTCTTCAAGCTTTTTGAGCTGGGCGCCCAGACTTCCGTCGGTTTCCTCCAGAAGCTCCTTAAGCCGTGAAAATGAAAGGGCCGAGTGCCTCGACAGCAGGACGCATATTCCCAGCCTGATCCTGTGTGAAAGAACGCTGCTTACGCTTTCCAGCTCTTCCCTCAACCTTTCATCGGGATCAACAGGCATGACCCTCATCATCTTTCTTCCTGCGCAGCGCAGCGCCGACAAGGCTCGCCGCCGTCAGTACACCAATGGCGGTCCAGATGTAGCTGACAATGAAAAGGGTGCCGACAAAGCCCAGCATCATTACCAGGGCGAACAACTGGAAAGAACGGTCGAAATGCACACCGGCGGTCCACCACCCGAGGGCCACCACAAGCAGTATCACCTGGCTGAGAACGGTCCCATGCACGAATCCCCTCATGGCCAGAAGCACTGCGAGCAGGATTACCAGAAGCATTCCACCCCAGTGAAGGGCGTGACGGACACCGGTCTCCCGGTTGAGCTGCCCGATCCGCACACCGGCCCTGTGACCAAGCATGGCGCTCAGTATTCCGCCGCCGGGGCCGGCGATCATCCAGAAAAGCCCCGTCCATCTCGGAGCGAAATCGATGATACTGAAGCCCAGGAGAACAATCACTGCCCACACGATGAAGAAAGACCTGGGGAGAGACTCACTCCCCGACTTCATTACAAGAGCCCGCACATACCGGATATCGGATTCCAGGGTTTCCGCTGTCATTTCATCTCCTTTCACAGAGTACTCTGAAAATTAGAGTATTTCAGATCGCTGTCAAGGCCCCAGCACCACCGGGAATTGACCGAAGGCAGTCCCGCTGTTAACTTGCGGCTGGTCTGCCCAGGCAGAGAGGAAGAAATGGGTCTTCTCTTTCTAGCGCTTCTTGCCCTTGCGCCACCGATAGGGTTTCTCATCTACATACTGCGGTTCGACAGGATAGAACCCGAACCCAGGGGATTCATCGTCCGAATTCTGTTCCTCGGAGTTCTCTCTGTAGTACCCGCGGCCCTGATGGAGGGCGCTTTTCTGGAAAGCCCGCTTTTCGCGGGCGAAGGCCTCGTTCAGGCGGGGCTTCAGTCGTTTCTTGTCATAGCCCCCATCGAGGAGACCATCAAGCTTCTCGTGGTTCTCATCTTTGCCTGGAGGAGCCGGAACTTCAACGAGCCGAACGACGGGATCGTCTACGCAGGCACCGTATCCATAGGCTTCGCCATGGCGGAGAACCTGCTCTATGTTCTCGAACACGGTTTCGGGGTTGGAGTTGCCAGGGCCCTCACCGCGATCCCGGGGCACACCTTCACTGGAGTATTGATGGGGCATTACGTTGGCGTGGCCAGGTTTGCCAGTACGCGAAGCACTCGACTCGGAAACTTGGCGGTCGGGCTTATTCTGGCATGGCTGCTCCACGGCCTTTACGACACCCTCGTGCTTTCGGGCACCGCGTGGGCGCTCATGGTCGTTCCGATGGTGGTGCTCTACTTCGTGGTTGGCGTTCGTTACCTGAAGAAGGGTCGTGAGATGTCAGCTCAGAGATGGGGTGAAGATGGGGTACCCCCGGATGTCCATCAACCACCCTCCCGCCGTCCGGGATGGAAACGGATTCTCGCAAGGGTTCTTCTCAGCATCTCCGGCGCTGTATGGCTCATGATCATCGCCGGAGTTGTTCATGACCTGTCGGTCGGCGCAGGTGATTCGGGCTACGCAGTTCTGGGCGGGGTGTTGATCACCGCAGTGCCAGTTGCTCTTGGTCTGCTTCTGGAAGCTTCGGGGAGAAAGGCGGCAAAATCCCGGGAGAACCGGGGCTGACCCAGCCGGTATCAGATCAGCTCGAGCATGTACACTTTCTGATAGCCTTCCATCGGATCATCGGCGTAAGCCAGCACGCCCGGCCCTCCGACACAGAACTTCCATGAACCTGCATCTGCAGCGGGGTTCTGAAGAAGAACGGTGTAAAGGATATCTCCTTCCGGTGAGAACACCCTGAACTCGGGAACCGCCGGACCACCGAGCTGTACCCAGAGGTTCCCCTCGCCGTCCGCATGTAGTCCTGTGATAAGTGGTTTGTAAGGATCGGGTTCCATCGGGGGAAGCTGGTCGAAATCCATGATCATCGCTTTTGTAGTCAGTATAAGCCGTTCAGATTCAAGCTCTTCAGGGGTCCTCAGCACAGGTTCGAGCTCAAGTTCGATCCTGTCGGCTTCCGTGCCGTCGGGTCCGTAACGGACAACGACTGCCTCGGTGCTCGACCGTTGGGAGATCCAGGTGTTTCCAGCGAAATCCGCAGCCACGTCGACGCCGAACCATATGGCGTCCACCAGACCGACAATGTCTTGGGGATCGTACGGAAAGCTTGTTTCGAAGTATTTGTGTACGGGCTCCTCCGAGCCGAATCGGTACTTCGAGACGCTCATGAATACTATGGGTTCTCCGGTGGACACGTCCAAACGCAGGTCCTTCCTCACATGGCAGTCCTCTTCGGCTCCCTCGATGCAGGTGGGTGGGGTGGTCATCGAAGGGATCGATCCAAGCCACTCTCCGGTGGAGTAATCGAACTGGTGAAGGCCGAGAATCTCGCTTCCCTCACCCGCCAGAAGAATGTGACCGTCCTCGGTCATGGCCAGAAAAGCCACGTTGCCCAGTTCGCCCGGGCCGATGCCCCTTTGCCCGATCCTTCGCAGATACTCGCCGTCCGGGGAGTAGATCATGAGCCCGGCCCTCACGCAGTCGAGAACCGCGATGTTCCCGTCAGGGCAGTACTCTACGCCCTCTATTCCACCGAATGTGTAACACGAGTCACCCGTCTCAACTCCGATCGAATCAATCACGATCAGGTACCTTACGTCCCCTGCCGCCTCCACAGTCGGTTCGCCGGTTTTACCGCATCCCGCCGCCAGGGCCGCGATCGACGTGATGGCCAAGAACCTTTTCATGTCTTTGACTCCTGCTCCAGGATTTTCCGCTTCATGCCTTAAGAACAGGAGACGAGCTTTGCAGTGAAAGTGTTACAGCCCGGGGACAACAGCGCATACGAAAAGTTGCGGGCTCATCACTGGGGCTATTGCTTTGCGCCACTTTCCCCATCATCCTGCACACAGCCTTGCACAACAGTGCTCAAAGGCCCTCTTGTTTCGGGTGCGTCCCGCAATCCCCACGGTTTGCCTGTGGGGAAACCTTTTTCGAAGATGTACGCATCCTGCCCCGTATCCTCCGAACCCATTGGTACATGAAGCAGAAGACCGAAACCGGGGGCCATTGCCCTTTCCGCGAACTCGCGGGGATGGTAGGCCAGACAATACCTTTGTGTCGAATAGAGAGGCTCTCTCACGACTGGTTCGCCCGTATCGAACCTTTCCCGCTCTTCCAGAGTAAGCTCACCCCGGCGATCCATGCCCTTCAGGGTCAGTAGAAGCGTGCCTCCGGGTTTCAACACCCTTCGCAGCTCAGCCATGTAGAAGCACTGGTCTTTCAGGTTCATGTGTGGAAAGACGGCGATCGCAAGAACAAGGTCAAAAGTGCCATCCTCATATTGAAGCGGTTTCCCGTACGCATTTCTTTGGAATTGGCTCCCCAGATGTTGCCGACACCACTTCACAGCGGCAGCATCAACATCCGTGCAATGAAGCTCAAAACTCGCATGGTGATGCAGGTGTCTGGCCACCCTCCCCGCCCCGCATCCGAAGTCAAGGCATACAGAGCCTTCCAGGGTCCTTCCAACCCTGTCAAGAAGCGATATCACACTGATCGCGCCTCTGGCTCCGGTTGAAAGGAAGTGACCGGTCCCGTAACACGCTGCGGACCGGAAACAAAGATGAGGGGGAGGGCACGGAAAGCCCTCCGCAGATTCATGGTGTCCGGAAGCCTTCCACACCAATGTTTTCCAGCACCCCAGACCGGCTCTGAAAACGGCCCTTGCAGGTCTGAGAAGGCCTGTCCCCGCAAGAACGCTCCTCAGTGACACTGGGTTTTCCCGAGTGATGCCCGAGCGGTACGTCTCGCCCAGAGACATGAAAGCCCTCTCAGGAGAGTATGCCGGATTGCGTAAACGGGGCTTTGATAAAGCCTCCTCCACATGACTGAGCAGAGACAATGCGTCATGGACCCTTCCCGCCCGAAGGTGACGGCGTGACTCGGAAACTGCCAAGCCAAGCTGCCGTTCACTCAACATGCAGTAGTCGACGCCAACAGATGGCAGACCCCTTCCGGATGGAACTGACCTGAATGCCCGGTACGCCCGATAAGCGAGCCTGTAGAGTGGTTCGAAACGGCTGATTCGACTCTTCAGCCTTTTCCTGCGATCCATGGATTCACTTGACTGAAGCCTTAGAGAGGTTTCGGGCACACCGGCCATTCTCAGCGCTTTTGACAGCTCCGAAACGGTTTTGATCGAAGTGCTCCACTCGCCCCGACGGGTGATTATGAAACGAATCTCATCCACGCCGATATCACATGCCATTTTCCACGCCTGAGCAATGTGTTCGGGGTCGGAGTTGTGGTTGAAGAGGATGTACCGAAAGACCACCTGAGCTGCCAGGGGGTCGGCAGAAGCGGCTCGCAGGAAGCTCACCGCGCTTTGAAAGCTGCCCCCCACCCTGTACCGGGCGTAACTGCCCTGGTCAACCCCGTCCAGTGCAACATTCAACTGGTCAACTCCCGAGAGGACCAACTCTGTTGAGTAGGGGGCCTGGCCATTCGTACCCAGTGTGATGAACGCAGCGGGATAACTACGTCTGGCGATCCGGATCAGTTCGGGCAGTTCAGGGTTCAGCGTTGGCTCCCCATGACCGGAGAAATCGAAAGCCAGGATCCTGATCCCAGCCCTGGAGAAGTCGTTCAAAGTGCGGGTGAAAACCCCGGGAGAGAGCAGGTGCGGCGGCTCAAGAGCCTCCCTTTCCTCGGAAGAGGCGCAGGCAAGGCAGCGGAGAGTACACAGGGCGGAAGGCTCAACCTGCATCACACTGACCACTTCGGCGTTGAATATGGGAGCCCCTGTCATTGAAAGGCAAAGGCAGCCGGGGCATACCAGAGGATCGGGCAGTGTGTGGGCGCGAAGGGCTTTCGCAGCCCGGGAACACGGGCCCTCGATCCCGTAGACCCCTGACATGTCCGAGTTTTCGGAAGGGAGACGCAGAACCTTGTCGCTTCCCGCATCGTCCCAGCAGACGAACCTTCCGTTTGCCCGAAGGAAAAGGCTGTCGACTGTCGGGCATCTCATACGGTAGCAAAACCTCCGGTGCCAGAGGGATGATCGATTGCGCAGGAGCTCGATCAAGACCATTATAATACAGGTCCTGCGTATTCACAGCCAATCTGAAACACCCCTCAGCTTCACCCGAAAGGTTGCCATGACAGTTTTCCTGTTCCTTTGTGCGACGTCCTTCAAGGGTGTTGCAGTACCATTCGCCGTGTTCGAGTACGGGTTTTATGCAGAGGAGCCGGTCCAGGGCGTTGTTAGAAACACCACGGAATGGGCTGACCTTTTCGAGCGCTTCACCGTTCCCCCTGAGATCGGAATGCTTGAGTACCCACCGGTCTCTCCAGCTTTTGTTGACTTCGAAACGGAAATGCTCATCATACTGGGGCTTGGGAGATCACCCGATGTGGGGGCAGAAAACAATCCCTGCATCAGCATCGATTCGCTGATCCTGCGTGATGACAGCATGTTCGTTCATTTCAGCACAAGCGGTCCGGAGCCGGGCGTGTTTTCAACCCTGGGGGGGTTTGTCTACCCTTCCTGCACGGCTGTCATTGAAAGGACGGACGCGGTTCCCGTCTTTGTTCCTACCTCAGGTTACGGGATGTGATCTCTCCCAGCAGCCTGTTGTACTCCTGTTCCAGAACCGCAAGAAGAGCATCGGCATTGGCAAGATCGCCACGCCTCGCCTGGTTTTCGAGCCTTGCCGCCGCATCGGCCAGAACCTCGGCCCCCACGTTCAATGCCGAACCCTTGATTGTGTGGGCGAGGGCCCTTGCCTTCTCAGGCTCGTTCCGCGCCACCGATCCGGCAAGGTTCGTCATGCACTCGTCTGAACTGCCCAGAAAAAGCCTGATGACCTCCCTCACCGCGTCCATGTCGCCATCGAAGTCTTCAGTGAGCCTGGCGATGTCCAGGACATCACGTTGCGTCCGGCCCTCCCCGCCGGCAGATGATGGCCTGCGAACGATCCTTCCCGTCCACTTCTCCAGCACCGCCGAAAGGGTGTCAGGGGTCACGGGTTTTGCCACGTAGTCATCCATGCCGGCTTTCAGGCACTGCTCCCTGTCGCCCTTCATGGCGTTGGCTGTCATGGCGATGATCGCCACGGACGGATTGGCGGGCAGGCCCGCAGCGCTCCGGATCAGTTTCGATGCCTCGTAACCGTCCATTCCAGGCATTTGACAGTCCATGAAGACTATGTCGTAGGGGATCTGCCTGACCTTCTCCACCGCTTCCATGCCGTCCTCGGCCAGATCGGGTGTGTAGCCCAGCTTTTCGAGTATCCTCAGGCCGACCTTCTGATTCACGGGATTGTCCTCCACAAGCAGGATCCTTACCGCCCTTTTCTTCTCCTCGGCGATGGAGTGCCGTGTGACAAGGGAACGGGGCCCCTTTTCGGCACCCGCCCTGCCGTTCACCATAACCAGGCAGTCGTATAGCTGGGACTGTTTCACGGGCTTCATCAGGTATGCGCTGAATCCCATCTGGGACAACCTGTTGCCATCTCCGCGAACTCCCATGGAACTCATCATCACTAGTTTCGGCTTCGGAAGGCCGGTGTCCTGAAGGATACGCATGCCAAGCTCTTCGCCATCCATCCCGGGCATTTGCATGTCGAGGATGGCAATGCTGTAGGGGTTGCCCTGCTCCGCAGCCTCCCTCAACTTCATGTGGGCCGTGAAGCCGTCGGGCGCGGTGTCGAACGAGGTGTTCCACGACTCCAGAAGCAGGCAGAGAAGCCGTCTATTGGTGGAGTTGTCGTCGACGGCAAGGATGCGGACCCCGTCAAGCGTTCCCCCCGTGTAGCCGGACTGTCCTGTGTTTTGCTTCGAAAGGGGAAGGGTGAACCAGAACTCGCTGCCCGCCCCTTCCCTGCTCAGGAGCCCGAGTTTTCCGTCCATCAACCCAACCAGCTTTTTGCAGATGGAGAGGCCGAGCCCGGTGCCCCCGAACTTCCTTGTCGTCGTGGAATCCGCCTGGGTGAAGGCGCTGAAGATGCTGGCGTGCTTCTCCCGGGGAATGCCTATGCCCGTGTCCCTTACCGAGAACCTCAGCTTTACGGTGTCGTCTGTTTCCTCCTCCAGCGCCACTGTTACGCTTACCTCGCCCGCTGGGGTGAATTTTGCGGCGTTCCCCGTCAGGTTGACAAGGATCTGGCGAATCCGGCCTGGGTCGCCCACCAGCAGGGACGGCACATCGGGAGAGACCAGGCAGACGTACTCCAGACCTGTACTTTGAGCCTTGAAGGCCGCCATGTCGCTGACCTCGTCCATCATGCGGCGAAGGTCAAAGGGTATCGATTCGATCTCCATCCTGCCGGCCTCTATCTTGGAGAAGTCGAGGATGTCGTTAATCAGCGCCAGCAGAGCCTCGCCGCTAACGCGGACGGTCTCGGCGTACTCCCTCTGTTCAGGGGAAAGGTCGGTCTCGGCAAGAAGACCGGCCATTCCGATCACGCCGTTCAGGGGGGTTCGTATCTCGTGGCTCATGTTGGCCAGGAACATGCTTTTCGCCGCATTGGCGCTTCTGGCTTCCTCGGCGCTTCTCTCGGCCAACTCAAGGGCCTCTTCAAGTTTCGTGTTGGCCTTTTCGGTCTCGCTGACAGCCCTGCTCCGCGCTTCCTCCAGCTCGAGGTTGTAGACGGAGAAGGCCACATCGTCGGCAAGCTCCTGAAAGAGATGGAGTTCTTCGGAATCACTCTGAAGGGCCGAGGGGATTCCAACCGAGATCACGCCGAACAGGTTTCCCGAGTTTCTGAGCGCGGTGGTGAATGTCCTGCTGTCCGGGTCCAGTCCCAGCAGGGGGCAGCTCAGGCATTCCTGTTCCACGTTCCCTATCAGGATCACCCCCTGGCCACTGAAAGCCCTTTCTGCACAGGCATTCAGGCCATGCCCCCGAAAGAGGGTTTCAAGAAGTTCGAACCTTTCCTCCGGTATTCCTGCGCTTGCGAAGCGGTAGAAATCTCTGTCGCTGTCGCACAGGGCTATCCAGGCCGACCTGTATCCCCTGGTGGATATCAGAGCCTCGCACGTGCCCTTGATGAGTGAATTCAGATCCCTCTCTTTGGTTATCAGCCTGTTGACCTGCCGAACCGCCCTGAGGGCCCTGGTCAGGTGCAGGCTTTTCTTTCTCTCGTCCTCCAGAAGGGAGATATCGACCAGTGCGCCCACGGTTTCCACGTGAACTCCGGTCGAGTCAAGAACACGTGTGGAAACACCCAGCACCGGGATGCGCTGTCCGTCCCTTCCGATCAGATCATGAGTATGTGCGGTGAAGCCTCCCCTGGGCGGGGTGTCGGCATCCAGAATGATGGCGTGCTGGTCCGCGGGGATGAAATCCATGATCGACCTGCCCAGATACTCGCTCTCGGATGAGGCTCCGAGCATTTCAACGAGAGTGCTGTTCAGGAATGTGAACCTGTCATCCGGGGAGAGAACGGCGATCCCCTCCTGCACCGAGTTAAGTATCCTCACATACCTGTCCCTGGTGTCTATCAACTCGGAGATGTCGCGGATGAAACCCTCGAGCCCAACAGGATCGCCATTTTCGTCCCTGAGCAGCCTAGAGGTGGTTTCGGCATGGAAAGTCGAGCCGTCCCTCCGGTAAAGCACCTCCCTGAATCCCCTGACTATCCCGTCCCTGTGAATGATCTCAAGAAAGTCGTTCCGCATGCCGTCACGGGGGTAGAGGTCCTTTGATATGCTTATGCCTATCATGTCATCATGGCTTGCAAAACCGAACAACTCGGCGGTCCTGGGGTTCACTGCCTGGATGATGCCGTTCATGTCGGCCCTGTAATAGGCTTCTATCATGGACTTGAACACCCTTGCCAGGTCTTCCTGGTCCACCCCTATCCGTTTTTCAGTCATTCCCTCCAAACCTCCCCACCTTGCTGAAGCCACTCCCAATGATTGCGCAACCGCGCCATCAAGTAAACCTGGCGGGATTGCAGCCCGCCGGGTTTCTACCTATTGTCCCGACTCGGCGAACCCGAAAACAATCGTTGGGAGGCAACGCATGACAGAAGACCGATCCAAACCGTTTTCCACCGGGGGATTTTTCCTGGTGCAGCTCGCGATGATCATTCCCGTTCTGAACATCATACTCCTGCTGGTATTCGCCCTGAGCAACAGTACCAACATGAACCTTCAGAACTGGAGCCGGGCAATGCTCATCTTCGTGGCCATCGGGCTGCTGGTATCAATCGTGGCAGGTGTCCTTGGAGTTACGGTTCTGGGCGGGGCGCTCGAAGCCCTCAAGGGCATGCTCGAGAATGTGGACGTCCAGAACAACTTGATCGTTCCGAAGTAACAGAGAGTTCAGGGCATCACGGGCGGGGGTCTGACGGCTCCCGCCCTTCCCTATTACCATTGTATTTTGCCATCACGATACTGCAGCTGTGCATTGACAGTTTTATGCATGCGTACAATTATTGGCATTGCTTCCAACAGGAAGGCAACCGATTCGACATGCAGGAATGAAATTGGAGGGGATTTGATGAAAGCAGTGTGCCTTTTACTGTTATGCTGCGGTTTTCTTTTCGCAGCCGACCCCGACGCAGGATCATCTGTGGCACCGGGAGTTCCTTCTCCCGGAAGGGCCGACATAACGATCACGCAGGTGAACACGTACACGGTCACTTTGGGCGGCAACCCAAGGGGTTGCGATTTCGCTGATACCTACAATGCGCTCCTCGTGACCGACTACACATCCGACCTCATTTACCAGCTTAACCCAGACAACGGAACCGTAGGAGGTTCCCTGCCCTGCCCCGCTGGTGTGCCGGACGTTCTTGGTGTGGTCTTCCAGCAGACCCCCGGGGGCAACATCGTCTACATCAATAACTGGAATGCCGTTACCGACATTTTCAGGTATGACGGGAGCTGGACCAGCTTCGCCAACCCTGTCACTGGCGAACCCAGGGGGATGGACATGGACGATGACGGCATGATCTGGTGCTCCGAAGCTGCATCCCGTCAACTCTACCGCTTCAACACCTCGGGCGGAAACGTCAGTTCGTGGAACCTCACCCAGCTTCCCGCATCGTACTCCTGCGCTTGCGCGGTTTTCCCGTATAACGGCAACGTGGGCATTCTCGTGGGTGGTTACACCTACGGCAATTTCTACTTCTACGAGTACAACGGGAGCAGCCTGAGCTACCTCGGCAGCGCCCCCGAACCCGCGTCGGTGACTTCATCCTACGACGTCTGCTACAGTGCCGATCGCGACACCTTCTTCTGGGTCTCGAAAACCGGAAGCGCCTTCTCCATCACCGAATTCGAGGTTGAATTCGATGTGGCGCTCACCCGAGACTCGTGGGCGGGAATCAAGGCTTCCTTCTAACGATTCGAATTGCCCGGTTGCTTACCCCCCGGCTTCTGACCGGGGGGTAACAACATAGGTATTGCGTTGCTCCAATTGTTGAATGGATTGACAAAACATTACATCTCGATAATTTTCTTCAGACGTAGGTCAATCTGAAACCCGAGGGGGGAGAGAGATGAGAAGTGCGGCTGTTCTTGTGATGCTGCTATCCTCGGCAACACTGGTTGCTCATGATGCCGATGCCGGACCATCTGTGGCACCGGGAGTTCCTTCTCCCGGAAGGGCCGACATAACGATCACGCAGGTGAACACCTACACGGTCACTCTGGGCGGCAACCCAAGGGGTTGCGATTTCGCAGACAATTTTGATGCTCTTCTCGTTACCGACTACACATCCGATCTCGTTTATGAACTTGACCCCGACGACGGATACATAATTGACTGTCTCCCATGTCCGGCCGGTATACCTGATGTTTTGGGAGTTGTCTTCCAGCAGACCCCCGGGGGCTTCATTGTCTATATCAACAATTGGAATGCCGTTACACCCATCTACAAATACGATGGCAGTTGGAGCACCATCCCCAACCCTGTTTCCGGAGGACCAAGGGGCATGGATATGGACGAAAACAACATGATCTGGTGCGTGGCAGCCGAAACGCGAATTCTCTTTCGCTTCAACACCTCGGGCGGAAGCGTAACCGCATGGAGCCTTGCAGGACAGCTTCCTGCCTCTTACTCATGCGCTTGCGCGGTTTTCCCGTACAATGGCAGTGTGGGCATACTCGTGGGTGGTTACACCTATGGCAACTTCTACTTCTATGAGTTGGACGGAGTCAACCTGAACTATCTCGGCAGTGCCCCCGAACCAGCTTCGGTGACTTTGTCCTACGATGTCTGCTACAGCGCATCTCGCGATACGTTCTTCTGGGTCTCGAAAACCGGAAGCGCCTATTCCATCACCGAGTTCGAGGTTGAATTCGACATGGCGCTGACCAGTGACACATGGGCGGGGATAAAAGCATCCTTCTAGGAGGGCTTTGGCTGTTTCATGACCCCCGGGCTGACTTCACGGAGGGATTTCCGGTATCCTGAAGCGGGAGGGATGAGTATGAAGACAACGTTTGCAAGTGGTGTTGCGGCTGCTGTAGTCCTGTTGCAGCCCTGTTGCGGGGGTTCCGGTCCCGCGGGGCCCGGGGGGGAGCAGTACGTTTCCTACGATGGTCCCGGTGTCGATCATACCTGTACCGACCTCGCGTCGATTCCATCGCAGTGGATCGATTCAGTTCAGGAAGACGCAAGGCTGCACTATGCGCACACTTCGCACGGAGACCAGCTGACCGTGGGACTGGAAAGGATAGAGGACGCCAACCCCGTTTACGATGTTGAGATCGGGTACGGTTATCTTCCCTCCGTCCCGGGAGCGTTGTGCGTGTTCGACGGCCAGATCGGCGAGACCTACATAGGCCCCGAGCTGTTCTGGGAAACGCCCGAGGGTATGGATATGACAAGGGCCGTTCTGGATCAGAACCCCTCGATCACGGTTTGCATGTGGTGCTGGTGCACTCAGCTTGACTGGTTCAGCCAGGAGGAGGTCCAGAACTACCTGAACGCCATGAGCACGCTCGAATCCGAATACCCCGCGGTGACCTTCGTCTACATGACGGGCAACGCCCAGGTAGAGGGCGCCGAGGGCTACAACCGGCACCTGCGGAACACGCAGATCAGGGAGTTCTGCAGCAGCAACGACAGGTACCTTTTCGACTTTGCCGACATCGACTGCTGGTACGGCTCCGACCACCACACCTACGATTACCAGGGCTCAGCGATACCGTCCGAGCACCCCCAGTACCATGGCGACCAGGCCGGCCACACCACGTTCCCGAGCTGTGACCGGAAAGGAGCGGCGCTCTGGTGGCTGCTTGCCCTTATCGAGGGGTGGGACGGGAACTGATACCAGGCTTGCGGCGGGGCTTTCGATCGCAGATAATCACTCGCCAGCAACGGAAGGGATCCAGTGTCGCTCATCACCTGCCCCGACTGCGGGAACATGGTGTCCACAAGTGCAAGCGTATGTCCCAGGTGCGGCAGACCGGCCGTTCCACGGGCCAGCGGCGGGAAGTGCCCGGACTGCGGTGCGCCGCTCAATGCGGACGGAACCTGCACTTATTGCCGGCCAAAGACGGCACCCGTCCGCCGGGAAGCTCCCCCCAAGGTACCCAACCACATCGTACTGTCGGTTCTTATGACTGCGTTCTGCTGTCTGCCCTTTGGAATAGCCGCTGTCATAAGCGCGACCCAGGTCGACGCCCTGTTGAAATCGGGCGAGTACGAGAAGGCAAGGGCAGCTTCGGATCGGACCAAAGCCCTTCTTATATGGGGTTTTGTGATCACGTTGCTCACGTACCTGTCTTACGGGCTCATGTGCGGAAGCCTCAGAAAGCTCTTCTAGCCGCGGGGGGGATCATTTTCGCGACGGGCGCGGTGTTCCTTGCCAGGCATGACCCGGAGACCTGGAATGTGCCTCTTTTCTGCCCCTTTCACGCCGTTACGGGGCTTCTCTGCCCGGGATGCGGAAGCCTCAGGGCAATGCACGACCTTCTGAACCTGAGGATGGCCGACGCCTTCCGTCACAACTTCCTGTCATCCGCCCTGGCTGTTCTGGCTCCGTTCGCGCTGCTGCTTCGCGGGAGCCTTCGTCGGTCGCCCATGTGGGGCGCGGGGTTTGCGCTGGTGTTCACCGCATTCTGGATACTGAGGAACCTGTGATGCCGGGTGACTTTTTCCGTATCGTCCATTCCCTGGTGCTTTCGATACCACGCGGCAGGGTTATGACCTACGGGGGGATAGCCAGCTTCCTCGGGCGGCCCGGAGCCGCCCGCATGGTGGTCTACGCCTTGCGCAGCACACCGCCGGGAGTTGAGATACCCTGGCACCGGGTGGTGGGGGCCGGAGGCCGGATCCCGAAGAGGAGTTCGTTCGAAGACGCCGATGAGCACCTGCTTCAGGAATCAATGCTGAGAAGCGAGGGCATGCCGTTCACTGCAGCGGGGAAAGTCGACCTTTCGCTTTGCCTGTGGGAGCCGGACGAATCGGTTCCGTAACACGCCAGCCCGGCTTTGCGGAGCTTCGGCTCACCGTCCGGGCAGGGAATCGATTTCTGCGACTTCGTCGATCGTGAAGTACACCGGATAGAGCCTTGTTGTGGAACCGCTCCACATGGTCCGTGTTGTGTCGGGCTCACCCGCCAACAAGTTAATGGTCATCGTCATCCGTCTGAAGTCATCGGGAACCGAGATCCCGTTGTACCAGGTCCACACCCCGGTGACCAGAAACAGGCCCTGGCTGACGGAGATCCATCCTCCTTCGATCGCCCTGCCGCTCAGGGAGAGGGGCTCCATGAGGAACGCGCCGTCCTGTGCGAACCTGTAGACCGATGATCCGTCGGTGAAGGCGAACTCACCTTCCACTTTGATAATGTCGGTGATGGTCAACGGTGTTCCGGCACAGATCGCGGATGCCGCGATAACCAACAGAAGGGCTTTCATAAAACCTCCAACGGTTCTGCGAGTTTTAAGACCACCCCTGTGAAACGCTCGCTGCCCCGAAGTTATTCCCGGAACATCATGGCCTGCTCAAGGGTCTTTACCGCTCCAAATGCCTCCCGTGAGTAAAGAGCCCCGATCTTTTCGGCGAACTCCCCAGTAACCACGGCGCCCCCAATCAAGACCGGGGTTTTCAGGCCGTCCTCCCGCAGGAGCGCGACGACCTCCTCCATCCGTGAGGCTGTGCTGCTCATCAGGGCCGAGAGAGCAACGGCTATGGCGCCTGTTTCCCTGACGGCTTCAACTATCCGCGGAGCCGGAACATCCCTTCCGAGGTCCATGATGTTGTACCCCGCACCCTCGAGAAAGAGGGCCACCAGGTTCTTGCCGATATCGTGTATGTCACCCTTCACCGTGGCCAGCACCACGGTGCCACGGGATCTTTCCGGGCTGGTTCTCAGAAGTGGCCTGAGCAGTTCGGTGAGTGCGCGGGCGGCTTCGGCCGCGGCAATGAGGTGGGGCAGAAATGCCTTCTTTCCTTCGTACGACCTGCCGAGTTCTGCCATTGCCTTCTGGAGGTGTTCATCGATGAGGCTCGATGGATCCGTCCCGCGGGACAGAAGGCATTCGGCCTGCGCAAGGGTTTCCCTCACGTCGCCCCGCAGAATGGATTCCTGAAGCGATCCGGCTGGCATGGATGAGTCATCAGTCAGTTCAATGTCCTCAACGGCTGGCACCCTTCCGCCGAGTACCTGCCCGCCCCTGACGGCAAGCCGGGTCTCGGGTCTGGTGGCGTCCACGATGGCGAGGTCCAGCCCGCCTTCCGAAAGGCGTGAAAGGAACGCCATGTTCACCGCCCGCCTGCCTGGCAGCCCGTGGGAGACGTTTGAAACACCGGCAATGGTCAGCACGCGCTTTTTCTTCATCAGATACAGGGTTTTCAGCGTAACTGCGGGATCGGCCCCCGAAGCCAGGGACTTCACGACCGGGTCGGCGATAACCCTCCAGCCGGGAAAGCCGTGTTCGGAAAGAAACTCCATCCCCAGTCTTATCATGGCGACCCGGTCAACGGGAGAGTCCGGTATTCCATCGGGTCCCATTGGCAGAAGAACGGCGTAGCCCCCGTGGCGAAGCAGTGTGCCCACCCTCTTCGCTATGTAATCGGGCTCGCAGGTCAGCGAGTTCAGAACGCCGATTCCCCCAAGCTCCCTGAAAGCGAGTTCAATGTTTCCCGGATCGGAGAGGTCAACCGATATGGGTGGCCCAGCGGAGAGCCCGGCGAACAGATCGGCAACGAAGCCATCGGGGATCATTCGCTCCAGCCCCAGGTTGATGTCGAGCACCCGGGCTTCGGGCTGGCCGGCGGCGGCGGAGAGGACGTACCCCGTGTCGCCAGCGCGTATCGCCTCCTTCAGCCCTTTTCTGCCCGTGGGGTTGATGCTTTCGCCAACCACCACCAGTTCACCGCCCAGGGGGACAACGCTTGTCATGGATGTCAGCACGCGGGGGAGAGGGCTCGGGGATCTCCCGCTTGTCCTTCTTCCCACCAGGGCCCGCAGCGCCCGTATGTGTTCGGGCCCGGTTCCGCAGCAACCCCCTATCATGGAAGCCCCGCTCCACACCAGGTCATCGCACCGGGACGCGAATGCCTCGGGTGACATACTGTGCTGCCCGGAGCTGTCGGGCATCCCGGCGTTGGGTTCCATCGTTACGGGCTTTGACGTGTGCGCTCTGATGGCCCTGACCGCAGAAACCAGCGAGTCCGGCCCCACCGAGCAGTTGGCGCCCACCGCATCGGCCGGGAGCTGGTGCGCGAACGCGGCCAGGGCTTCCGCGGATGTTCCGGTAAGGCTGAAACCGTCTTCCCCGAAACTCATCTGGGCGCTTATGAAACCGTGGGGACACACGTCCCTCACGGCCAGAACGGCGGCCTTCAGCTCCCTGGGGTCAGAGAAGGTCTCGAGGAAGAACACCTCGAGCCCGGCCCCAGCAAGCACTTTTGCCTGAGCGTGGAACTCGTTGTATGCGTCCGTCCACCTCAGCCCACCCAGAGGATGCATCAGGATCCCTGTGGGTCCGATGCTTGCCGCGGGGATCGCCCTGCCGTCGACCGCCTCCAGAAGGCACCGCGCCAGAATCGAGTTCAACCTTTCCGGGGCCTCTCCCAGCCTTGAGCTTGTTCCCCCGAAAGTGCAGGAGAGGACCACATCGCTTCCGGCCACGACATAGCTTCTGTGAATGTCCACAAGCTTCCCGGGGTTTTCCGCGGCCCATCTCTCAGGGCATGCGCCCTGGGGCATGCCTTTCTTCATGAGCATTGTGCCCATGGCTCCATCGAGGAACACGACCCGCCTCGAAAGAAGGGTTAGAAGCCTTTTTGCAGCACCCATCCCCATACTCCCGTCAACGTTTTGGATGGAACAAGGTAGTGGCTCTCCGTGCAGGTGACGCCCATTCCCGGGAAAAGTCCCACGATAAGGGGTTGCGCTTCCAGGGGCACGCCATTGTAGCCCGGGGCGAGCCTCTTCGTGGGGTCCATACCAAGGTGTCGCGAGGCTTCCAGCATCTGAGCCCACGCTGCCAGGAGTTCGACCGATTCGCTGGCGGCGGAGTTGAACATGTGGGCCTTCAGGGTTTCCCTCCGGCTAAGCAGAAGGCCGAGGTGTTCATCAACCCCCCGGCCCAGTGATGCAAGCAGCACAGTGGTATCCACGGTCTTTCCCAGATGCTGGGCGAAGTGCACTTCAATTCTCGCCGGAAGGCGTTTGCCCGATAATGTCCCCACCCCTGGAGTCATCGTCTCCGAGAGCATCGAAATGGCCTCTTCCGCGCTTTTCTCGAGTTCTCGACCCGCTTTGGACGGCGGGGTCCCTGACCGCCAGAGAACCCGGCCAGTATCCGGAAGCAGGCGCGGCGCTTCGAAAACCACTGCCCTCATGCGCTTGACTCCATTGACTCGATACCGCACGCGGCAACAATCCTTCGGGTCTCATCCACCCTGTTCATGGTGTAGAGGTGAACCCCCGGGACTCCCTGGGAGAGAAGGCCGGTTATCTGCTGCACCGCGTACTCCATTCCCGCCTTCTGCAGGTCTCCGCTGTTACCGCCATGCTTCTCGAGTATTCTTAGAAGCCTGGCGGGGATGGAGACTCCGCACAGGTATATGATACGCTTGATCTGCCGGAAGTTGAGCACGGGCATTATCCCCGGTATCACTGGAACCTCTATCCCCCGCCAGCGCGCCCTGTGCAAAAAGTCGAAGAAGACCCTGTTGTCGAAGAACATCTGGGTGATGAGAAAATCGGCGCCGGCGTCCACCTTCTGTTTCACCCTGTCGATATCCTGGTGGATGCTGGGCGATTCCACGTGCCCCTCCGGGTAGGCCGCCGCTCCCACACAGAAGCAGCCCTTTTTCTTCACCTCCCGGATGAGCTGGAATGCGTACCTGAAGTCGGACCCGGTAACGTGCGAGTTCTCAGGCGGGTCGCCCCTCAGAGCCAGAACGTTCTCCACGCCGCACACGCTGAGCCTGTCCAGGATTGCTTCGATCTCGTTCCGTCCGTGGCACAGGCATGTCAGATGGGCAAGGGACTCCTGTCCGTAATCCCTCCGGATACGGCATGCTATCTCCTCGGTGCGGCACCCGTTGTCTCCCCGTGGGCTGTATGTGACGCTGAAGAAGCCCGGGGACAGGTCCGCCAGGCCGTCGAGAGTCTCGAAAACCGAATCGATGGGGTAGCCCGGTTTGGGAGGAAAGACCTCGAGTGAAAGCACCGGACCGCCTCCGCCATAGATTTCCGCAATTCGCATTGAGAAAAGCCCTTCATTCTGATTCTTGGTGAAATGCGGAAACGCTTCCGGGAACCCGGAAGAACCAGCGGAGATGGTCGTATCATTGCGCATCTGCCCGGGAGGCGCAAGGGGGTGTTGACATTGCCCGGATCACCGGGAATATTCGCCCTGCATCAGGAGACCCCTGCGGGGGTCGCCAACCGAGACTGCAGGTCCACGGTGGCAAGGCCAAGGCCGATGTGCGTGAAAACGAAAAAACCTGCAACTCACCGCCTGATGCACTCGGGCGGTTTTCTTTTTTCGTGGGAGGTGTGCCAATGCTTCTGATCGATGGACCTCGCGGCCACACCCCTGCCTTTGCGCTGGATTCCCTCTGCGTGCACATGACAATGCCCGGGCCCCTGAAGGGGTGACGGCGGTCACTGCTTCGGGGGCCTTCACGGCCAGGTGGCAGACAGACAGGGAAACGACTTAACCAGCGGAGACAAAAGTTGTACACCCACAGATACTATCGCGGCTGGACCGCAGGCGGGAAGCTGCACGCCTGGAAAACGGTCCAGGGTGAGAGCGACCTCGAGATCCACGCCTCGAAGCCCATGAAAGGCTTCTCGGAAAAGGCGCTTGCAGGATGCAGGCGCGACATTGAGGCTCACTTGAGGGCATTCCCGGTGTTCGGGGAGACAATGGTTCCCGTGGTGACGTCGCCTCAGGGCGGTGTTGCCAGGGAGATGGAGGCGGCCGCAGAAACCTTCGGCACCGGACCCATGGCGGCGGTTGCGGGGGCTGTGGCGCAGGGAGTGGGTGAGCAGCTCAGGCTGTTCTCCCCCACGGTGATAGTGGAGAACGGGGGAGACGTGTGGGCCGTCCACCCGGGCAGGCTTCGCTTTCTGGTCTACCCCGGTGAGGACTCCCCCTTCAGGGGGAACCTTGCGTTCAGCGTTGACTGCAGCAGGGGGATGGCGGTATGCACCTCCAGCGGCAGGGTGGGTCCTTCGTTCTCCCTCGGCAGCGCTGACTCGGTAACAGCTGTGCACCCCTCGGGAGCAATGGCCGATGCCGCAGCCACAGCGCTGGCCAACATGATCAGGTCGGAAGCCGACGTGGAGAGAGTGATCTCCCTCGAGTCATGCAGACGAAGGCTCAGGGCTTTGGTGGTCTGTGTCGGTGGCTGCATGGGAATCTGGGGGGATGTAAGGATGGAGGAAGCGTGATGGCGAAAAGCCTTGAGGAGATAAACGAGAAGATCGTCCGGGGTGATGCTGTGGTGCTCACCGCGGGCGAGATGACCCTGCTGGTGCGGGAGAGGGGCGCCGGTGCCGCGGCAAGATCTGTTGATGTCGTGACAACCGCCACCTTCGGGGCCATGTGCTCAAGCGGTGTCCTTCTCAACACGGGCCATACAAGCCCGCGGATCAACTTCCGCGAGGCTTTCCTGAACGGAGTTCCCGCTTACGCCGGCATAGCGGCGGTCGACCTGTTTCTGGGTGCGACCGCAAGGGGTGACAGGGACGATTACGGAGGCGCGCACGTTATCCATGATCTCGTGCGGGGGGAACGGGTCAGGCTCACCGGCGTCGGCCATGGTTCTGACTGCTATCCCCGGAAGACAGTGGATTCGTCAATCACCCTTTCCGCCCTCAGGAGCGCTGAGCTCTTCAACTTCCGCAACGCGTACCAGAACTACAATGTGGCGGTTAACACCACCGGGAAGACCATAAGGACCTATCTTGGAACGCTCAGGCCCCGCATGGGCAACGCGGGTTTCTCAAGCGCGGGCGAGTACTCGCCTTTGCTCAACGACCCCTACTTCAGGACCATCGGAGTTGGCACAAGGATCTTCCTCGGCGGTGGGACGGGGCATGTGATGGGCTGTGGCACTCAGCACGACCCCGCACCCCCGAGGGGGGCGGGGGGCGTTCCCCTCTGCGGTGCGGGCACCCTCTCTGTGAGGGGGGACCTGTCGGATATGAACCCGCGGTGGCTGCGCCCGGTGGTGCTGCCCGGGTACGGAGTCTCCCTCATGGTTGGGATAGGGATCCCGATACCAGTCCTGGATGAAGAGATGGCTGCGTTCACGGGGGTCTCGGACGACATGATACTCTCCCCGGTGGTCGACTACGGCGTGAGCTACCCCGAGAACTCGCCCGACACGCTTGGACTGGTTTCCTGCGCCGACCTTCTCCGGGGTTCGATCACGCTTGGGGGCAAAACGGTGCCGGCCTTCAACCTGTCGAGCCGCCCCGGCGCCGTGGAGATCGCCGAAACGCTCAGGTCCTGGATCACCGCCGGCTCATTCACCCTCACCCGCCCCGGCGAGCGAATCCCCGCCGCATAATTGGGGGACACCATACTAAATTATCCTCAAAAATCGACACAGAATTCTTTAAGAATATTAAGGTACTGTTTTAATGGCACAAAGAAAACAAAGCAGTTGTTGAATATTCTTAAAGAATTCAGTAGTTTTGGTGAGGATAATTTAGTATGGTGTCCCCCAATTGACAATACAGCTGCGGACCCCTATTATTTGATGCTACTACATTGGTATGAAATCCTATGTTATTGTCAGCTATCACTTTAGAGAGGGGATACGTTTTGCGCAGAGTTCTGTTCATCATGCTTGTTCTCGTTGCGGGAACAGCCGCTGCCCTGCCGTCATGGTGGGGTGTGCGGGGACTCAACAGGGTTTCCGACGCGCGGACATTCGGCGCCGGCAAATTCTCGATCGGCCTCTTTACCGACCTCGGGATCTCCAGCGACACCCGTACAGGTGTTCTTGGAGGCCAGGTCACCGACATCACCAACACAGAGTTTGACGGAACAGCCCACATCATCGCCGGCCTTGCTTTGGGCCGTGCTGCTGAGATGGGTATAAGCGCCACCTACCTTGTGAACCAGATGAAGCGCGACAGTGAAAGCGCCGAGATCTCAGGTGACTGGGAGGGTGACGATGGCTTCAGCGAGGCAAGGGTTTCCCTGAAGTACAACGTTAACCCATCCTCCACAAGCAGCTGGTTCAGCCTCATGCCCTGGGCGGCTTTCTCGATCCACGACGGCGGCTACAGCAGCTTCGTGGAGAACGGCGACGGTTGGGACGGCATATGGGAGCACGGCCAGCCCATGTTCGCGCTCAGGCGCCCCATGATCAATTCCGGCAGCTTCAGCTACGGCGCTGACCTTCTGGCAACATTCGACCTCAAGCCGGTTGTCCTCACCGCCAACGCAGGCTACCATCAGTTCAACCAGACCTTCCAGTTCACCGACGCCAGGTACGATGCCAATCACAACGTTGTCGCAACCGAGGCTGTTGATATGGAAGTGAGCGATCCTGTGCTCAGGGTAGGCGCTGGCATCGAGTACCCGATGGGCACCACCACCCTCTTCGCCGAGGTTGAATGGAACCACTTCCTTGACAGGAACTTCGACGCCGGTGACGGCGAAGACTACGACGACCACATTCAGGTCTCCCCCGGCGTGCGCTTCAACACCTCCGGTCTGGCAGTTGACGTGAAGGGCACCTTTGCCCTCTCCACCTTCGACCCCCAGTGGTCCGACCTTGGCCACAGCCTGTTCCAGGCCGGCAGCAGCCCCACCGTGGAAGACAGGGCGAACTACGCCCCGTTCCCGGGTGGATACGCTTCCAGCATGGGCATTGGCGTGAACTTCTCCTATGTCGGCGATATCAGAAGCGCGAAGGCCACCATCGGCGGGCGGATCTACGACGCTGCCACCGGGCAGGCGCTTCCGGGTACCGTAAGCATCGACAGGGCGGGTGTCAGCCCCGTTGCAGCCAACACCGAGGGAGTCTACTCGGTCGAGGTTTCGAGGGGAGAGACAAAGCTCACAGCCACTGCTCAGGGCTACCTTCCCATGAGTTCAACCGTTACCGCAGTTTCCGGCGGTACCCATCAGGTAGACTTCCCGCTCGAGCGCGTTCAGACCACCGGGACCGTAAGCGGCACCGTGACCGATGCCTCCTCGGGCGCTCCGCTTGCCGCCACGGTTACCGCCGGCAGCACTGCGGCACAGGCCAACGCACAAGGCTTCTACACCATGGAACTGCCCTCCGGCAGCAGGACCTTAACCGCTTCGGCAACCGCCTACGGGTCCGAGAACGCCACCGTGTCTATCCCTGCCGGAGGCTCCGTCACGCAGGACTTCCAGCTTGACCTTGTGGTGGATTTCGACAAGGTGTACTTCGACCTCGACAGCGATGTGATAAGAAGAGACGCCAGGGCCGCCCTCGACAACATCGCCTCGTTCCTTCTGGCCAACCCCGGTGTTTCCGTCACCATCACAGGCAACACATGCGACCTTGGCGAGGAGAACTACAACCAGAGCCTCGGCGAGCGAAGGGCCGAAGCCGTCCGCAGCTACCTCATCGCGAAGGGCGTAGGCGAAGCAAGACTGGGCACCGTGAGCTACGGAGAGTCCCGCCCCGATGCCCCGAACACCGACGAGACCCACAGGTCCCAGAACCGCAGGGCCGAGTTCATCATCCTGGGTCGCTGACCCGGGCACATCTGCAGAAGAGGGGGCGGGAGCGATCCCGCCCCCCTCCGTATTTGGGGGACACAATACTAAATTATTCTTAAAATCGGTCATGAATTCTTTAAGAATGTTAAGATTCGGTTTTATCACCGAATGAAAACTACAAGCGGCTGTTGAATATTCTTAAAGAATTCAACAACATCGGTGAGAATAATTTAGTATTGTGTCCCCCAATTGTCGGGCGGCAAGGGCGGGGTCGGGGGCGGACATGATGGCGGAGACAACGGCGATGCCGGCGGCACCGGCATCAAGGACGCTGCGGGCGTTGGAGATGTTGATGCCTCCGATGGCCACAAGCGGCAGGGGGGTCGCGCCGGCCAGCAGCGTGACCCCTGAAAGACCCAGGGGCTCACGCGGGTCGGGCTTGGTTGGGGTGTGGAAGACTATGTTGGCCGCCAGGTAGTCGGCGCCGTCATTCCAGGCAGCCAACGCCTCTTCAGGTGTTCTCACGGATGCTCCGATGAGCGCTTCCGGTCCCATGAGCCTCCTGGCGGAGGCCACCGGAATGTCGTCGGCGCCAAGATGCACGCCGTGGGCGCCGGAGGCCATCGCAACATCCACCCTGTCGTTCACCACGAAAAGGCAGCCGTGAGCCCGGGACAGCCCGGCGAGGGCTTCTGACTGTTCGAGGAGATCACGGGTTGACGCAGTTTTATCACGGAGTTGAAGAAACCCCACACCGGCGGTCAGGGCTTTTTCGCAGACTTCGAACACACCCCTTGGTCCGCAGAGTACCGGGTCGGTGACAAGGTAGAGCCTGAGGGCGCCCCGAAGACAGCTTCTCAAGGGCCGGTTTCCAGACGGACCGAGTCCCACGGCAGGGAATCGGGGTCCGCGAGCGCGTCGATGAAAAGGGGAACGAAGCTTCCCGGGCCGGATGCCCTTCCGCCCGCCACCTCACCGGCGAGAGCGTAGAGGACAAGTCCGGCCAGTGTAGCGTCAAACGGAGGTATCCCCGCCGCGGCGAAGCATGCGACCGCTGTGGTTGCGCCGCAACCCGTTCCGGTCACCCTGCCCATGATCGGGTGGCCGTTTGAGCACCGCGCCCATCGGGTTCCGTCGGTGACGAAATCTTCCACCCCGGTAACTGCTATAACGGTGCCTGTTCTACGCGAATACTCCTGAAGGAATGATTCCCGGCCCGAGCTGCTGTCCAGCGAGTCAACACCCCTAACCGCGCCCTGCGCCCCAGCCAGGCCAAGTACCTCACCCGCATTGCCGCGGATCACGGATATCTTCAGCTCCTTCATCATCTCGAGGCCGACCCTTGTGCGGAAGGTGGTGGCGCCCACACCCACCGGGTCGAAAACCACGGGGATCCCAAGACGCGCAGCCTCGGTTCCGGCGGCCTTCATGCTCTTGACCAGCTCCGGGTTGAGGGTGCCGATGTTGAGAACGAGGGCGCCCGCATGGGCAACCATCTCTGGAGACTCGAGGATGCACGGCGCCATAACCGGGGACGCGCCCAGGGCAAGGGTGATGTTCGCGGTGAGGTTGTTCACAACGTCGTTGGTGATGTGGTGGACGAGCGGACGCCGCTCGCGGACGATCCCCGCAAGTCCGGGGAAATCGGGTATTGTCTTCATGGGTTGCCTTTCAACGCTGTGCGGCAGGATTTCCTTCCGCGGATACTAATCCGTTCAAGTTCCAGGGGTATGTTCTCAGGCCCCGGGGGGCCACCCCCAATCCTTGCTGTAAACTATGGGGTTATATTCCAAGCGTCCAGGCATGCCAGGCCTCCCTGAAGGCCACCCAGCCTGATCAACACCTTCAGGGAGGACTGCCGTGATAATCGTTTCGCTATACCTTGCCGTACTTCTTGCCCTGGGCTGGTTTGCCCGGAAGGGCGCCGGAACGGGGGATGAAGCGTACTTCCTGGCTTCGAGAAAACTCTCCCCAGTCGTGACGCTTCTTACTCTTTCTGCAACCAATTTCAGCGCCTTCACCGTTTTCGGCTTCAGTGGGCAGGGGTATGCCACTGGGTTTCAGTACTACCCGCAGATGGCGCTGGGAACAGGCCTGATGGCAGCCATGTTCATCGTTGTCGGGCTGCCCGTCCATGGTCTGGGGAGTGTTGGAAGGCTTGTGAGCCCGTCGGAGGTGCTGGGTGTCCGGTACGGCGGCAGGGCTGTGGGGACTGCGTCGTTCATCGTCATGGCCGCGCTTACCCTGCCCTACCTTGCCATGCAGCCCATGGCCGCAGGGTACGCCCTGGAAAGCCTCCTTGGGATCCCATACGCCACCGGGGCATCCCTTACGGTCCTTGTCATGGTTCTGTACACATTCCGCTCCGGCCTTAGGGGCGTGGCCCTAACCGATTGCTTTCAGGGGCTTCTCATGCCGCTTCTCATGGGTGTGGTGCTTGTTGTTCTGCTCGTGCGAGGCGGCGGCGCAGCGCTTTTCCAGGGACTGGCCGAATCCCGCCCCGACCTTTTCACCAGGAGTGCGGCGTTCTCGCCGGGGATCTGGCTTGGGTACATGCTTCTCTGGATATGGGCCGACCCCATGTTCCCCCAGCTTTTCCAGCGGTTCTTCGCCTCGTCAGGGCGCGAGTCCCTTGCCCTTTCCGCCAGGGTGTACCCGCTTGTCACCGGTTTCCTGTTCCTCATGCCTGTCACCCTGGGCGTTATGGCCAGGCACTGGATCCCTGAGCTTCCGGCGGGAGCGGGCGTGGACCGCATACTTCCCCTGCTTCTCGCCAAAGCTTGCCCGGGGGTGCTGGAGTCACTGCTGGTGACAGCAGGTCTTGCGGCGCTGATGTCCACGATGGACTCGCAGCTTCTCACCCTGTCGTCCATGTTCACCCGGGACGTTTGGGAACCTCTCTCCGGCGCCAGGGCGCCATGGTGGGCGGGCAAGATACTCGTTCTGGCGCTGGCCGCGGGGGGGCTGCTTCTGTCGTTCCGGCCTCCGGAATCCTTTCTTCTTCTTGCCCGGGAGACCTTCACCGGACTTGCCGCCCTGTTCCCGGTTTACCTGGGCACCCTTTACTGGAAGAGGGCCTCGGGTGTCGGCGCTTTTTCGGCGATCGTTACCGGGGCGGTCCTCACTGCGCTTTTTCACCTGGGTGTTCTGAAGGCAACGTTGACTCTTCCCGTGGTTTTCGTCGTTGCTGGCGCAGCCATTGCGTTCGTCTCGACAAGCCTTCTTTTTCCCGACGGATCAGCTCGGCTTGTAAGATCGCCGTTTCCATTCAGACGTCTCGTTTTCCCCGGTATCATCCTGATTCTGGGGTGGGGGTTGAGCCTGCCCGTTCTTCCCGAGGGGCTCCTGTTTCATCTGCCCTGGTGGGTCTGGGCCTCTCTTGCTCTGTGCGTCGCTGCCTCGTTCTCCATGGCGGGGCTTGGCTTGTGGACACCGGAGCTTTCCGGGAGAATAGTTTCCCATCCCGTTCATGGAGGTCGAGATGCCCTTTGCCGCCCTTGTTCTGATGTTCCTTCCGCCGGAGGTGACCAACGCCGCTGAGGAAGCGCTTTTGCCGCTTGGAATGACACCGGAGAGCATGAATTTTGAAAGGCATTGGTCCACCACGGTGGCAATGCCCGACTCGCTTGTGCTCTCCGTTCTTTCTGACGTATGGCTGCTACCGGCAGTGGCGTTCGACCTTCTGGAATCGCGCCGTGCATGCACGCTGGCACCTGGTCCTGGAGGCGGGTTCGATGAACTGCTCGAGTTCCTCCGGGCCGAGAACCTGAGGTTCGAGGCCGTGGCTGAGGGGCTGGGTGCGGAGCTGGTCGATTCGCTCTCCCTGGTTCTCGGGTCGCTCTGGGCGGAGACGGATACTGTCCTTCCCGGCATGGAGTGGGGGGCGGTGTTTTCATGCAGGGGCCGCGCCGTACCGTGGGAGTACTCCGAGATCCACCCCGAGAGCCTGTCAGCGCTGCTTCAGAAGTGGCCCGGAACCCCCTCTCCGAACTTTTCGGAGATCATAGCCCTTGCTGTGTCGGCACCCGACCGCTGGCTCGATTCTCCCACGATCCCAGCAACCCTTCCCGGAGTGGAAGGAGATGCGGTGGCATGGTCGCTTGAAGACCCCGTCCCCTGGGTCGTAGGGGGGAGCGGCCCCAACAGGTACCTGCAGGGCTGCCCCTTCGCACTGATCGTGGATCTGGGCGGGGATGACTTCTACGGGCCGGGCGTGGGCGGTGTGGTTGGCGCCGCCGGGCGCGGGTTCGTGACCATGGTGGTCGACCGTGCAGGAAACGACACGTGGGAATCTGGGAACTGCCCAGTGGCGCAGGGCGGAGCCGTTCTTGGCTTCGCGTGCGTTGTGGACATGGGTGGTGACGACACCTACCGGTCTTCGGGCATGTCACAGGGCAGCGGCATGCTTGGCCACGGCATTCTGGTTGACCTTGCGGGCGACGACAGCCATCGGGCCACGATACATGCCCAGGGGGCCGGAACACTGGGCAGCGGCCTTCTCGTTGATGCTTCGGGTGACGACATGCGAAGGGTCGCCTCGTACGGTCAGGGTTTCGGCGGACCCCGTGGATGGGGCGAACTTATGGACGGCGATGGCCACGATGTTTACATGGCGGGGTTTTGCCTTCCCCACGAGCCACTGCTTCCAAGGGACAACAGGGCGATGAGCCAGGGGTTCGGCATGGGGCTCAGACCTTTCATCGCCGGCGGCATCGGGGCGCTTCTGGACTACGGGGAAGGCAACGACACTTACAGGGCCGAGGTTTTCGGCCAGGGCTGCTCGTACTGGTACGCACTCGGCATCCTGGTGGACGAGGGGGGGCAGGACGTCTATTCGTCGGCGCAGTACTCGCAGGGCACGGGCATCCATCTCTCCGCCGGTGTTCTTCTGGACCTTTCGGGCGATGACCAGTTCGTGTCCAGGAACGGCCCCGCACAGGGAAGCGCCCACGATCTTTCCACCGGCTTCCTTTTTGACGGTGAGGGCAGTGATGTGTTCGTAACGGACGGCGGCCAGGGGCTTGCCCTCACCAACTCCGCCGCCGTCTTCGCCGATATGGGCGGAAACGACATGTTCGCTGTCAGAAACCTGGGCCAGGGGCAGGCTACCTGGGCAAGGGGTTCGTCGGGAAGCGGCCTTTTCCTCTCCATGGCCGACAATGACAGGTACCTGGGGGCGGGAGGGGACTCCACTGCGTGGGGTGAAGAGTACTCCGCCGGGGTCGACCTCCCGGCTGTTTCACCGGTAGACCCCGAGTTCATCGAGCCCGTGGGCGACCCGGCATCCCTGGCCCTCGACTCGCTTTTCAGCGTGGCCTCTGAATGGGGCGTTGGGGGCAACGCGGAAAGGGTCACGGCACACCTGAACGAGATGGTTGCCCGCGGGGATGAATCTGTCGCCTACCTGCTGGCTGAACACCTGGATTCGTGGGACGGTCTGGAACACAGGGCCATCACAGCGGTACTGAAAGGCAACCGGAACACATCCCTCGCTGCGCTTCTGAGCCTTCTGGATGGGGGGGAGCTTTCGGGCAGACGCTTTTCAAACACGGTGTCATGGCTTGGCGAGGTAGGGATGGACGAGGCAAGACCGGTCATTGAGGGCCTGCTTTCGGACACAATGCCAACTGGCATGGCTGTGACGGTGATAAGGGCGTTGGGAGGTATCGGCGCGGAGGCTTCGGTTCCCGTGATCCTTCCTTTCGCCTCATGGGATAACGACCTGGTCAGGAGGGAAACTGCGGTCTGTCTTGGGAAGATAGCCTCGCCCCTGGCCCGCGAAACACTTGAAACCCTGGCGTCGGACGCGAAGCTGGATGTCCTCAGCGCGGCTCGCCGTGCTCTGGAGCTCCTTGATGAAGCCGGCGACGGTTTGACAACACGATAAAATAAGCGTATCATGCAACCATGGGAAGCGTGCGCTTCCATCTCCACAGAAAGGGGAAAACGTGAAAAAGCTTCTTGTTTCCGCATTGGTGCTTGGCATGATCGTAATGTCGGGCTGCGCCGGAGACGACCCAGCCGACCCGCAGGGAAATCTCCCTACCGTCCAGGACCTTGCCATCGGTGCCGCCAGCGCCGGTAACAGCATCGTTATCACATGGTCTACCGTTCAGAATGTTGACGGCTACAGGGTTTACTTCCGTGAAACCGCGTCCGGCACCTGGGGCGAAGTCGGCGACGTTGCCACCACCACCTTCACCCACACCGCCACCGTTGCCGGGTACTACACCGTTCTGGCCTACAAGGGCAGCGACACCTCCGAGAACTACGCCAACCCGGTCAACACCCTTCCCAACATCGTCACCACGACCTACACCATCTACGACAACTACGCCCCCGCCGACTACCACAGCGGCTTCATTTTCGGCCCCACGAGCGGTCAGACCGGTTTCGCCAGCCAGACCGGCTTCAAGCAGGACATCTACGCCTACGACCTCAGCAAGGGTGACTCCGAGGTCTGGCTCTTCTCCGGAGCCTACGGCCAGTTCGGCAACGGTAACCCCACTTACATGGCCGACCCCGCTGGTACATACGGTTACTGCAACCAGTACGGAACAGGCCAGTGGTACGAGAGTTACCAGCTCTACTCTTCCGACAGCGCAGTCTTCTGCGCCCTTCCGTTCTCCGGCGGAAATGTCATCTACGTTAAGATGACCAACCTTGCCATCGCCCCCGAGCCACTCAGCCAGAACGGCACCATGGTCAGCTTCCAGTACGAGTACCAGGCCATGGACAACATCACCGTCTTCACCAGCGACTACTAAAAAACATCGTGATCTTCACCGGGGGGGGGCTTCGGCTCCCCCCTTTTTCTTGGAGGATTCACCCATGCTACATGCAATGCTTGGCTCCCTGATTCTCCTGGGTCAGCCCCTCATCCTCCAGAACCCTGACACGTTGATAACTCCGTCAACAGGGCTTCCCGGCGGCGTGGCCGGAGCCGTCTCACGGGCGGCGGAGTTGGATGGGGCCGTGTGGGGGATAGGGGTAGTTGACTTTCGCAGCGGCGAAAGATCCACTCGAAACCTTTCCAGAAGCTTCAGGCTCGACATACCCTCGCTTCCACTGGCCGCTATTGGGATCGAGCTTTCCAACTCCGGCGAGATCCCTCTGGACAGCATGATAGCAAGGAACGAGAGATTTTGGGAGAGGCTTCACTGGGCACAGCAGGGCGGCAGGGGCATGTGCGCGGCGGCAATCTGGAGCATCCGCGAGACACGCATTGCCGAGTGGCTCAGCGCGAAAGGTTTCACCGGGACCGTTGTCAACGGCGTTTACCTCGATACTCCCATACCGTACGAACCCGACCCCAATTACATTACTGTTGATGATGCCTTGGGCTTCCTCGACATAGTCTACCGGAACCTTGAGAACAGGAACGCACGGCACATAGGCGACAACCCGCCCCTCTCCCAGGCCAACCGCGAAACCCTGGGAACCTCGAACATGCTCTACGGATGGCTCGATGAGACCGGTTCCTCGCGTCATATATTCCTGATAGTCCGAAAACCCTCCGGGGAGGACTACGGCATAGTGATCCTCACCGAGAACCTGTGCTGCCCCGGTAAGGCCGACCTTGCTCTGAGCATAATCTGGGATTCACTCAAGAACTGAAAAGGGAGGAACCATGGCAATCAACCTCAGGGGCAAAAGCCTGCTCACTCTTCTGGATCTGAGCCCCGAGCAGATCCGGTACCTGCTGGACGTTTCCCACAACCTCAAGGCCGAGAGGACAGGTTTCCAGGTCTACCAGCGCTTTCAGGGCAAGACCCTGGCAATGCTTTTTGAGAAGCGCTCCACCCGCACCCGCTGCGCCTTCGAGACAGCCTTCGGCGAGGAGGGCGGGCACCCGGTGTTCCTTTCCAGCGCCGACATCCAACTCGGTGTGAAGGAAAGCATTGAAGACACGGCAAGGGTTCTTGGGCGCATGTTCGACGCCATCATGTTCCGGGGCTTCAGCCAGGAGATGGTGGAAGCACTGGATGACTACTCCGGTGTACCGGTCTACAACGCCCTGACCGATCTCTATCACCCCACCCAGGTACTGGCCGACCTCATGACCATCGAAGAGCATACCGGCGAGCTTCCAGGGCTTTCCCTGGTCTACGCGGGCGACGGCCGCAACAACATGGCGAACAGCCTGATGATAGGCTGCGCCAAGATGGGGCTGGACTGCACCATACTGGCTCCGAAAGAGCTTCAGCCCGAGGGCGGGCTTCTCGAACGGGTGCGGGGCGTGGCGGCCGACAGCGGCTGTGAGATCAGGATAACCGACAAGCTCACCGAGGCCATCCCCGGGGCCGATATTATCTACACCGACGTGTGGGCCAGCATGGGCGAGGAGGACAAGGCCAAGGAGAGGATCAAACTGCTAACCCCCTACCAGGTGAACCAGGAGATGCTCGACATGGCCGGGAACGACGTTCTCTTCATGCACTGCCTTCCGGCCGTGAAGGGCCAGGAAGTCACCTACGACGTTATCGAGGGCCCCAACTCCGTGGTATGGGACGAGGCCGAGAACAGGAAGCACACCATCAAGGCCCTCATGGTGGCCACCCTTCTCTAGCTTCCCGGAAACGGCCGGTTACTGATGCGGGCTTCGCCGGGCGACGTTACGGTTGTTACCGTGGCGGCCAACAGCGGCGAAGCCCTTCTTCACTGGAGGGACGCCTGGACCCCTTCGGGGTGCCGCCTTCTTGTTGCGGATAACGGCTCGTCCGACCAAAGCCCCGCGAAGTCGGGTGTTCCCGTGATACAGACCGGCGGCAACATGGGGTTCGGTGCCGGTGTGAATGCCGCGGTCAGGGCGTGCGAAACTCCCCTGATACTCGTCACCAACCCCGACACACTTCCCGAAACCCCTTCTTCACTCCCAGCTCTTCTGGGTTTTCACCGCGAGGGGACCCTGTCCGGAGCGGCCCTGCTTGACGGCGCGGGAAACCTGGCGGCTTCGGGCGGCCGATGGCCCACGGTTCAGTGGGTCGCTGCCCAGGTGTTCCGAAGGGCCAGACCATTGTGGAACGGACTGCCCCCGAACTGGATCCAGGGCGCCCTCATCCTTGCTGAAAGATCACTTTTCATCAGCGAACTGGGGGGGTTTCACAGGGACTACCCCCTTTACTTCGAGGATGTGGACCTTTGCGCAAGGGCTCATGCCCGGTCGGTCGAGACGCGGTTCTGCGAAGGCGCACGCTTCGTTCACCGGGAGGGAACCGGGGCTCCGCCTGCTGGGGCGGTTCGGCTTGCGTGTTTTCACTGGGGGATGTGGAAGTGGTTCGACCTGAACCGGCCGGGCCTCTCCGGTACAGTGCGCTGGCTGGTAATGCTGAAGTGTCTGGTCCGCATGAGCGTTTTTCCCGCGTCTTCGCCGGAAAGGCAAGGCTACGCCTTGGCGCTTACCGCCCTCAGAAGCCGGATCTCGCCGACGCTGCCAAGTCTTTGATGACCGTCAGCCACTGCTCAGCCGTACTCCTCCAGGTGAACAGCGCCGCCCTCGCGGGCCCCGCCCTGCCGATCCTTTCCATTTCCAAAGGAGACCGCAGGAGCATGTCGAGCTTCTTTAGAAGGTCGTACTGCTCTTCGGGATCGAAATAGGCCACAGCGTCACCCCCCACCTCGGGCAGTGAAGCCGCACAGGAGGAAAGAACGGGAGTTCCGCACTCCATCGCTTCCACAACAGGTATGCCGAACCCCTCGAACAGCGAAGGCAGGACGAAAAGAGCTGCCTCCATGTAAAGCCTTTTAAGGTCGCTCTTTGAAATGCCCCTGAGCATCCTGACACGTGAGAACGCTTCGGGAGGGACCTCGTCCTTCAGTCTCTCGAGGGCTTCTGTCTTCCATGCCGACGCGCCGACCATCACGAGCTGATGGTCACGGTTCTCGGTGCAGGCGAAGGCCATGATCAGGGCTGGAAGGTTTTTCCTGGGTTCGAAGGAACCCACGGTGAGTATGAAGGGTTCACTGATCCCGAGCCTTTGCAGAACCTCCTCCCTTTCGCCCTGAACCGTTCCGGAAAGGGTGCCTGCCAGATGGATGACCTTGCGGGTCTTTGCTGAGGCGAAGGGGAAGGCCTCCAGCACTGTCTGCATCGTGAAGGCCGAGATCGTGACAAAGGCCGAGCAGCGGCGAAGGCTCACCGGGACGAACAGGCGGTTCATCCAGTAGCTGACGGGTTTCATGGTTTCGGGGTAGCGAAGGTACGTAAGGTCGTTGATGTTGAGAACCGATGGCACCCTGGTGGTCAGGGGGATAACGTGCTCAAACCCCAGAAAGACATCGATGCTGTGTCTGCGAAGCAATCGGGGCAGGAGGAGGTGAAGCCAGAGGGTTCCCGGTATTCTTCGGAACCCCGGATCAAGGATCCTGTGAAAATCCGGGTTCTGTTCCGGGAAGTTGAAGTCGCTGTTCGAGAAGAGGAAGAACTCACACCCCGTATCCACTTGCGTCAGTTCGGAGAGGATGCATTCAAGGGAGAGCCCTATTCCGCTTCTGATCCTGGAGAGAACCCTGCAGTCCACTCCCACCCGAAGCTTGCCGCTCATCCGGGGCGCCCCTCCCTTATCTCGCCAAGGAGTTTGAGATATGAGTCGTAACGTTCCCGGTCTATCAAGCCGGATGCCACGCCGTCACGCACAGGACAGCCGGGTTCGGAATCGTGCAGGCAGTTCCTGTAATGGCATGGCTCAAGACCCCTGAACTCGGGGAAACACTGCCAGAGTTCACCGGCCGGTATGTGTTCGATCGAAAAGGCCCTGAGCCCGGGGGTGTCCATCATCCATGTGTCTCCCCACAGGTGCAGCAGCCTGGCCGCCACCGTTGTGTGGCGCCCCCTAGAGGTCTTCTGGTTCAGGGCGCCCACTGCCAGGTCAAGCCTGGGGTTCAGTTTCATTGCTACGGAAGTCTTGCCTGCTCCGGAAGGGCCCGTGAGAACCACGGTCTGTCCCTCGATGAAGGTCGAAAGCTGTTCCATGCCCATGCCGGTTTTCGCCGACACCGTCAGTACCCGGTAACCGGCGCCCTCGTCGTACACCCTTTGCACCTCTGGTAAGGATGCGGCCTCGGGATGCTCCGCAAGATCAGCCTTGTTCAGAACGATCGAGCATTTGAGCCCGGTATGTTCCGCGGAAGCCAGGACCCTGTCGAGAAATCCCCTTCTGAGAGCGGGGGAACAGATCGATGCCACAACCAGGACCCTGTCTATGTTGGCGGCCAGGACCTGCGGTTTGCCCAGAGGCGAGGTGCGCGTGAGGACGCTTGATCTTTCAGCGATGGCTGTAACGCGCCATCGTGGGCTCTCAGGGACGGCCTCGACAACATCGCCGCACACCGGTCCTCCTGAATCACGGTAAACCACGCCAGAGACGGAAGCCTTGACCGTTTCACCGCCGGGCAGGGCCAGGACCACTCCCCTTCTTCCGGCGGATTGCACCCGTATTCTTGCCTTCATTTTGGCCGGTTCGGTGATATGTCGAACACAGGGATCCTTCCCGACAGTGTTTCGATCCATGCAGCGGCATGATCGGACAGGTAGAAGTCATCCCTGAAGATAACGATTGCTGTCACCCCGTGGGCCTGCAGTTCGTCCTCCCCGGCACCCTCCCACACCGCCCTGTCCAGGGCGACGTACCTTTCAGGGTAGCCCCTGCCGTCGTCAAGAACGGCCAGTCTGGGAACGACAAGTTCATTTGCGGCGATGACGCCTTCGGGCAGTGATGCCAAGACGGCCCCGAGGTTCCCATCGAGCGCTGTTTCTGTTCGCCAGGAGGCAATGGTGTCAGCCCAGGGAAGTGTCGCACCCGCAATGCACAGAGCAAGTGCAGCAACCCGGCTTTTACCCCTGAAAGAGTCGAGCACCGCACCCATGGCGAAGGGAACGGCAAGAAGCAGAACCTGATCCGCGTAGCGGGGGAGAACGAGGCTTCCGAACGCAAGCCCGGCCCAGAGGAACAGAAGGTTGAGAACAACCGGGCGCAGGAGTTCCCATCTCTCCGCCCTGCTCAACAGTGCCGCGAGTGGGAGTGGGCCGAGAACAGTCACGGCCCTCAGGAGAAGCCATGGGAGGTAGGTGACCACGTTTGGAGTGTCGTAACCCATGGCGGCAACGCAGTAGCGGACTTCGCGGCCGGACCAGAACAGGTCGCCGCAGGCCAGGATGTTGACAAGCGACCACATGGCAGCGGACAAAGCCATGATCAGGATCGCCGGGAAGCTTCTTTGTCCGAGCGCCTTCCACACCCCGAAGATGAACCCCTCGGGGCGAACCATGGAAGAAAGGGCGAAGGCAGCGGGGGAACCCCTGTAAGCTCCCAGAAACAGAAGCGCCATGAATGGCACCGCGGGGCTTCTTGTGATGCAGAGGTTCAAGAATACGGGGTTGACCCCAAGGAACGCGCCGGCAACTGCACCGGGCAACCCGCCGCCAGCCGCTTTGATGGCTCCGAAAATCACTGCCCACGAGAGCACGAACCATACCATGCCCTCAAGGAGCGGTCCCGACAGAACCCCGATGACTCCCAGAAACAGGTCACCGGGCTTCGGGACCGTGTTGGGGTAGAACGACCGCCAGTCGTCAACCACACCGTCGGGGGAGATGGAAAGACCGCCTTCCCGGACGAGCTGTCCCGCCCACAGGGAGTGCGCGGCCCTGTCGGAGTCGGGAAGGGGACCCATGACAACAACGATGACGAACAGGGGCACCGCGCACAGAAGCGACAGCAGCAGGCTGGATGGGGATGGCTTTGTCACTCCGGTGCCACGAACCTCACGATGTGTTCATCGGGTCTTCCCCACCCAAGCACTTCCCTGACACGGGTT
>Ga0351834_1003_pt1 | contig 56787 bp, 48 predicted proteins | sample BONcelHFGM3001C6_FD_206754 | JGI IMG/M metagenome (GOLD analysis project Ga0351834, IMG submission 206754) | Enriched cells from coal bed in the Powder River Basin, Montana, United States - BONCAT cells FGM rep1 HSBNCT.FGM.300.1.C6 ... | reverse complement strand
AACCATTTGTGGTATCAAATAGAACACGGATACGATCAAAGTGCTGATAGATGCGGTAAGCTTAATTGATTTGGAATTGAACTTCGAATCGAGTGCATCTGTGAATGTAAACTTTCCAAGCCTTTTAAGTGGTTCAGCTACAAGAAAAAGCGCCACAACCCACCCAGCAAGGTAGCCAATTGAGTACAAAAAACCATCATATCCGGCATAAGCGATCATTCCGCAAATACCCAGAAACGAGGCAGCAGACAAATAATCACCAGCAAAAGCTATCCCGTTTACACCCCAATGGATGTTACCTCCGGCAGCATAATAACTTGAAGCAGATTTGGTTTTACTTCCAAAATAAAATGAAAGTCCAAGAACTATGGCAACAAATGTGACAAAGATCAAAATTGCCCAAATAGATACATCGTAAATCATGGGTGAACCTCCTTATCCATTTTGTTTTCCATTCTGGTGCAAATCATGCTGTAGAAATATCCCATAACGGCTGCAAGCACAATAAGACCCATACCATAAACTACAGCCAGGTTTAACCCTGCTAAAACTTTAACACCAAGCAAATGTGTGTGACTGATTCCAATAATGACAAATGTGCCATACAATAATGCATAGACAACAAACAGGATCATACCTAGTTTGGACTTCTTCTTCGATGCATGGTCGGCACCTAATAGTACAGCCGGTTCGTGTAACATATTTCCTCCTTTTTGTGTTGGTTAAAATGTTGATCTAATGATAGTGATTTCAATTTTTCCTGCCAAAGATAGAAATACAAAATAAACTGAAAATAAGATTCTTAAAAGGGATTCTTATTTATATCAATTCTCAATAAGATTGCATATTGGAGATCACAGATATGCACAAACCGACCCGTTTCAACAGCTCGGTTTGTAACGAAAACAATCCAATTCCGAATGAAGTTTTCCTTACTCCCCCATACCTTCGGCCTGACCTTCTAATTCAGTATTAACCTCAGGTACCACAGGCAAAGATTCAACAAGCCTTTTTAAGTTTAACAGCCCCTGTTCAAAGTCATTTCCTATGCTTTCTTCCATATTCATAAACAGCATCATGGCGTTCATAGGATAAGGCATCTTGCCCGTAATACCCCATCTGACGGTTGTTGCGTTATCCGGAGCCGGATCAACGCTTATCCAGGCTTGGTTTGTGGCCTCCCACGGTTCAATAAACCTGAGTTCAAAATCTACTCTTTTGTTCTCTTCGATGCCTGTGATCTCCTGCTCTCCTTTGCCAACATCATCATTTCCCTCCCAGGCTGAAACAAAACCAACCGTTCCGTCTTCTCCCCTGTATTCTTTTTTCATATCAGGGTCCATAGAGCCCCAGACACTCCAATTATCCTGGCCTTTAAGGGACTTTACAAAAGAAAATACCATTTCTAAGGGTCTGTTAATAACTACCTGACGCTCAACAGAGAAATCTTTTGGCATTAAAGCAGGTATCAGCAACAAAATGCCCACGATAATGACGAGAATGATAAGAAACTTTTTCATGATATAAAGGATTTTAGTTATTGTTTGAAGTATTTCATTACTGCATGAAACAAGACTCGATAAACGATTCAGCATTCAAATGTAAAATATTTTTCAGGTCATCTCACGAAATTTTAAACTGATATGCAAGATAAACCGCAAAGGGCTTTAGCAATTATTATAAAAATCTTGTCAGCAATTCTTAGTTCTGCAGAATTCCCGATCGTTTTTTTTTGCTGTGGTCAATTCTGAGGTTTATTTTTTTTCCTTTGTACTATCAAACTTAAAAACAAAATGTCATGCTAAAAAAAGTAATACTGATCATCGCAATAACTTTTGCGGGAGTCGTTGTTTTCGCTCAACAGCCTGAAACACATTCTTTTTCAAGCCAATTCAGCGGTTTTATTAAAAACGACTTTTTCTTCGACACACATGAGAATGTAACCATAAGGGAGGGTCATTTTCTGTTATATCCATCGAATAACTTAAAGGATGTGAATGGAAAAATCATCAACAACAAGTTGAATTTCAACTTTCTGTCAATTCAATCAAGGCTTACCTGGAAAATTTCCGGACCTGATGCTTTCAGGGCAAAAACTTCAGGTGTTGTCGAAGCAGATTTTTTCGGCAACGAAAACCAAAACTTTGCCGATCTGAATGGTCTGAGGCTTCGTCATGCGTATGTAAAACTAAACTGGAAAAATACTGAGTTGCTTACAGGTCAATACTGGCATCCGCTATTTGTTGCGGATTGTTTCCCCGGCGTAGTCTCATTCAACACAGGATCACCTTTTCAGCCATTCTCGCGTAACCCTCAAATCCGGATAACCCAGACATTGAGTAAATTCAGGATAATTGGAGCATTAAACTCACAGCGTGATTTTACCAATATCGCTGGTCCGAACGAACTACGTAATTCAGGCCTTCCCGACATTAATGCACAGGTGCATTTTTCCTCCAGAAACGAAACAACAGGACAGTCAATAATCAGTGGTTTGGGATTTGAATACAAAAAAGTAAACCCAAGATTAAGCAGCAAGGTGGGAAATCTGGAATATGCTGTAGATGAAAGTGTTGGATCTATGGCTCTTATGGCATTCAGCAAATTCCAAGCCCCCCTGATCACTTTGAAAGCACAGGCAGTTTACGGACAGAACCTAACCGACCTGATCATGATGGGAGGTTACCTGACACATGAAATCACGGATACAACCACTGGTGAACGTACATACACCCCGCTGAACAACTTCTCGGCTTGGTTCGAAGCCCAAAGCAATACAGGCCCGCACGAATTTGGATTATTTGCAGGCTATTCGCAAAACCTCGGAGCTGATAAAAACTACCTGAACAGCGAAGCTCCCAGCAAGACCAGAGGATTAAACATCCATCATGTGTACAGGCTTTCACCCCGGTATGTGGTTACAGCTGGCAAATTGAAAATTGCTGCCGAACTTGAATATACAGTCGCAGCCTACAGCACCAAGAATCAGAATGGAGTTTACAATATTGACGAAAAAGGCATAGTAACTGATTATGAATTAGTTGCAAATACACGACTACTTGCTTCTGTAATTTATAGTTTTTAATGTGTAAATATTCTCTGGTTCACGTCAGGCTTTGGACCAATACATGATACAACAAACTGCATCAGAATCAATCCATCTGAAATGAATAAAAAGATTTCAATTCTGTCAGTCTTTTTTTTGGTTGCCATCAATGCATTTGTCGCAACTGCCCAGAATTCATGCCTTCCAGGGGGAATTGCATTTACAAATCAGGAACAAATTGACTCCTTTCCGGATCAGTATCCCGGATGCAATGATGTTCTTGGCCCTGTTTTGATACAAGGAAGCAACATAAACAATCTTTCAGGTTTGCTGCAAATCAACATGATCAGGCAAGACCTTCAAATTACCAATACTTCAATGCTTGTGTCGTTGGAAGGGCTCAATAACTTGTGGTTTATCGGCACCGGCATTGATCAGCTCTACGGATTGAATATTACAGGAAACACAGGGCTTACAAGTTTGCAGGGGTTAAACTCTCTGGCTGAACTTACAGGGGCACTTCAAATTGCCTCTAATCACTTACTCCTTGACCTTGATGGGCTTGAGAACCTTGAAACAACAGCTGGTTTTGTACTGCTGTTCAACAATGGAAGTTTAAGCGATATCACTGGACTTAGAAAACTCTCAGTAATCGGCGGAAGCCTTATGATAGACAATCTTCCGGCACTGCAAAGCCTTAAAGGCATTGATAACATTGATCCCTTTTCCATTGCAGGCCTGAGGATCAAATCATCCGGAAACCTAATTTATTGCCATGTTTCAAGTATTTGCGGATACCTGGCCTCTGGTGGAATTGCTGACATAAGGCTTAATGGATTTGGATGTGAGAATCGCGAAACAGTTGAAAACGGCTGCCTTTCAACCCATGAACCGGAAATCCTGAATGAACCTCGATGCATATTCCCCAATCCCTCGGACGGCACTTTTCGTATCAAAGGGGATTGTGCAGAATACGGCACAGAAATCGAAATCGTGAACATGAGCGGTATGGTGATTGAAAGGGTAACAATAGACTCTGATCAACAAGTTGTATTGAAGGGGGTTGCTAAAGGCACATATTTTGTGAGGATGCTTAACAGCAAAATAAACAAGCATTTATTACTCATGATCCAATGACAGGGTGATCAATGGAAACAAAGTTGCACCAGTCAGGCAGATTTTCTATTTTTGCAGTCCGTTACGGCTCCGTAGTTCAATGGATAGAATATCAGATTCCGGTTCTGAGGGTTGGGGGTTCGAGTCCCTTCGGAGTCACACAAAACCGGGTATTTCTCCCGGTTTATTTTTTTTCTCACGTCAATCATATTGTCTTAAATATCTGTTTCGTAATAATTTACAAATTGAGAAAAAAAATTATTCATCTTTCGTGTGTTCAATTCCCGAAAAACACTATTATTGCAGTCAAAATATTTAATCCTACCATTATCAGATAGTTAAAGAATAGACCCAGCCATCCTACCAGGTCGTCATGACAATCACAAATTACTTATCGGCAAACTCATCAGCTTGTAAAAATTCCAGGCTTATATTGTTGTACATAAACATTGGCAACAGTCTCTGAAAATGAGGAGGCAAAACACAACGAACAAACTAAAAATCAACCGAACAAATAAACATCCATGATATGAAACCGGTAAAAAGAAAACCGCACCTCCATCATGACAAATTAAGTGAAGAGTTTATCAAAAAACCAGTTAAGAAAACCTTACAAAAGCGTGACCGCAAACTAAGCATTTACGATCCTCTTGATGATGAGGAACCTTTTGATGATTTTGACTCTTTGCTTGATGATGACCCAGATGCAATTGAGGAAGAAGATGATTATTAGTTAGTTAGGAAAATCTTCTAAAAAAAATTTGGCGGCTTGAGCAAAACTCAAACCGCCATTAACATATCTCCTTAATTCGTTTCTTTAATTAAGGCCCCTCTTTTTGAGCAGGGCATCCTGTCTGGGTTCCCTGCCCCGGAAGGCAACATACATGTTAATTGGTTCGTCTGTTCCGCCTTTTTCGAGTACATTTTTCCTGAAACTAAGAGCCGTTTCGGGATCAAAAAGCCCCTTCTCTTTAAAGGCTTCGAAAGCATCTGAATCAAGCACTTCAGACCAAATATAACTGTAGTAACCTGCCGAATAGCCACCGGAAAAAACATGACTGAAATAGGTGCTTCGATAACGAACAACAATTTCGGGTATCAGTCCGGCTCGAGTCAAAGATGATGATTCAAATATAGTTACATCTGGTTCTATCGTGGTTTCGAGTACGTGCCAGTCCATGTCGAGCCGAGCGGCTGACAAAAATTCTGCCATTGCAAATCCCTGATTAAAGGTGCTGCTTTGCTGCATTTTCTTAATCAGATCTGCGGGGATAGGTTCGCCTGTTTCATAATGATGTGCATAGAGCTCAAGTACTTCAGGCTCAGGCGCCCAATTTTCCATGATTTGCGACGGCAACTCAACAAAATCACGAGGGACTGCTGTTCCGCTCAGAGAATTGTACGTGCAATTTGAGAGCAGGCCATGCAGTGCATGTCCCATCTCATGAAACAGAGTGCTAACTTCATCCCAGTTCAGCAATGCCGGCTTGTCGCCCGATGGTGCCGTAAAATTATAATTGGTCGTTATTACCGGGCTAACAAAAACCCCATTAACATTTGACTGTTTTCTGTAGCTGTTCATCCATGCCCCGCCCCTTTTGGACTCTCTTGGGAAGAAGTCCTTGTATAAAATACCCAGATGTCTGCCGTCAGCCTCAGTCACCTCATACACTTCAACATCGGGATGGTACCTTGGAAGATCATCACGACGGACAAACTGAAGTCCCCAGAGCTTTCCTGCAAGGGCAAAAACACCATCCCTTACCTGCTCCAATTTAAAATATGGTCTAAGTTCCTCTTCGTCAAGATCAAATTTTTCTTTTCTCAATATCTCGGCGTAGTACCACCAGTCCCATGGCTCAAGCTTAATTTTATCGCCCCGGCGGCTGATGATCTGCTGAAGGTTATCAGCTTCCTTTTTCGCAATAGGCATAGCGGCTTGTAAAAGATCATCAATGAAGTCGTTAACCATCTCTGGTGTATTGGCCATGTTTTGCTCCAGCACAAAGGCTGCATGATTGCTGTATCCCAGAATTTTGGCTTTTTCTGACCTCAAGACAACCGTACGGGCAACATTTTTCTTATTATCAAATTCATCATTGTTGTCACCTCTTAGGATATATCCTTTAAATATTTTTTCGCGAAGACTGCGGTTAGCAGCATACTGAAGTACCGGGAGCATGGATGGTTTTTGAAGCGTGAACAACCATTTTCCTTCCATGCCAGCTTTTGAGGCAGCCTCAGCAGCAGCGTTTTTAAAAGCATCAGGTATGCCGGCCAATTCACCCTCAGTCTCCACAACCAACTGAAAACGGTTAGTTTCAGCCAGCACGTTCTCGCCAAATGACAGCGAAAGCTGGGACAATTCTTCATTAATCAGTCGTAGCTTATCCTTTGAGGGCTCATCGAGCATGGCACCACCCCTGATAAAACGCTTGTAGGTTTTGTCGAGTAGTATCATTTGTTCACCATTAAGGCCAGCATCCTCCCGATTCTTCCAAACTGTTTCGATTCGTTGAAACAAACCTGCATTCAGATTAATATCGTCCGTATGTCTGGCAAGCATTGCCGAGGCTTCCCGTGCGATTTGCTGAATAGAATCATCAGTGAGCGAGGAATTAATGTTAAAAAAAACATTGCTGACCATCGCCAACATGGCCCCGCTAACCTCCAGAGCCTCTATTGTATTAAAGAAATCGGCCTTTTCAGGGTTGGCTACTATCTGCTCAACCTCCATTTTCTGCTCTTCAATTCCTTTTTCGAATGCAGGCAGATAATCCCCGTATTCAATTTCGGCGAATGGAGGAAGACCGTAAGGAGCAGTAAATGGTTTAAAAAAAGGATTGTGCCGTCCGGTCTGTTCTTGTTTCTGCTGACTGCATGAAACCACTAAAAATGATAGAAACATAAATACAATAAATCGGTACATCTTATTTTATTTATTTTGGTTTGCCGCAAAATTAATTAATATCTGCAGCACCTGAGTCATAAAGGCTCATCCCTCATCAAAAAATGAAACTGCACAATCTTTGGGTTGAAGATTGCGCAGTTTAGATAAACAATACTTCCGATCTGCCGGAAACAGCATACTCAAAAAGAAATCAGGATTTGCGGACCTTAATAGTGCATCCTATAGCTTTTGTAAATTCCGGCTCAGGCTTTTCTCCTGCCTGTAAACGCTCTATGGCAGACTCAACATATTTCTCGGTTGCTTTTGTAGCATCCTCAAAATTATTGTCAATTGCTCCTATATACCTAACGATCAGCGCTTCATCCTCCTTGTTCAGAATATAAACATGAGGTGTACGTGTAGCGCCATATTCTTTGAAAACTTCCTGAGTTGCATCAAGCAAATACGGAAAATTAAAAGATTTCTCGCGTGCCCTGACAATCATCTTTGAATAACTGTCCTGTGGCTGAACAACAGAATCGTTTGGGTTAATGGCAATAACAGGATAACCCTCGACACCAAACCTACGGTTCAGGTCATTGATTCGGTCTTCATAGGCAATTGAGTAAGGACAGTGGTTGCAGGTGAAGATTACGATGAAACCTTTTGCTTCCTCATAATCTGCAAGTTGCACATAGTTTCCATCCACATTCAGAAGGCTGAAATCAGAAGCTTTATCACCAACCGAATAGCCCTGAGCAAGCAAACCCAGCGACATCAATGCAAAAGTAAAGAGTAATACGACGTTTTTCATGGTTACTATTGTTTTAAGTTATGTATAATTAATTGATATAGTTCATTATAAGAATAAGATCCTTCCCTGAACTGCCTGAAATCGCGGTTATAAATCAGTGTTGCAGGAATTGATCCGGTCCAAGTTGGGTCAATCTTATCAATCCATACATTGGCATCTGGTTCGTGCAACAAAACCACTTCTGCCTCTAATCCGCGCTCACTGACAAATGGTATCAGACGGGTTTCGAGTGATTTTCTGAAATCAAGACTAACCAGCAGCATTTTAAATTTACGGTTGCGAAACTGTTTATTTATTTTTTCAAAATCAGGTAGTTCTTTCACACAAGGCGCACACCAGGTAGCCCAAAAATTAATCACATAAGTAGTGTCATTATCTTTGCTGAGCATTGGCCTGAACGATTCAAAATTATGAACCTTTATCTGCGCCTTAGCATTATAGGCGAACATCAAAAGGAATAATGACAGAGAAACTAGTAATTTCATATGGGCAAATTTATCCTACTTTCAGCGAATCAGTCATTAAGATTTGTTAAATAACAGCTATTTAACAATGAAGAGGCAAAAATGTTGGTGGTTGACTCACAATGAAATAATCTTTAAGGCAATTATAAGCATCATGAGGCAGCTAAGTTCTTAACTTTGTCCGTTGTTCATTATCATAGATAAACACATGAATAAAACCATCTGGTCAATTGCAACAGTTGTTTTGTCGCTACTTTCGGTGCAACAGCTTCCGGGTCAGATAAGGCTTGACGGCGAATTCAGAACCAGAACTGAGTATAGACATGGCTATACAGCCTTACCCGCGCGAACGGATAATCCGTCAATAATCACAGGACAGCGTAGCCGACTTCAGCTGGAATACAGGAAAAAATGGCTGAGGACTTATTTGGGAATTCAGGATGTGAGGATATGGGGCGATGAGCAAATCTACGGAAAAACAGGCGTTTTTGGCGATCATGCAAGTCTGGACCTCAATGAAGCCTGGGTTGAACTGTCATTTCTTGATCATTATTCAGTTAAGATCGGAAGGCAATATTTTGATTATGATGATTCCAGACTACTTTCGATGCGTTACTGGAACAACCATACAGTGAAGTACGACGCCTTTCTTTTTCAGATAGCACGGAATAAATATCAACTTCAGGCAGCAGTTTCTTATAACAACGAAGGAGATATGAATGCTGCAGCACCTTATCCCTCCGGAAAAATGAAAACCCTCAGCTTTTTAAGAGTTCAGTATAACTTTAGCCCTGCACTTTATGCTTCTGTGCTGGCTCTTGGTTCTGGCTTTACTAAAACCGATTCATCCGAAACCATTTATATGAGGGGAAGCTTTGGCACCTATCTTAACTACAGGATGAATGGCCTCAATACCTGGGCAAGCTATTATTACCAATCGGGAAAGAATACTAAAGGAAGAAACGTCCATGCATGGAATCTTAATGCCCGTGCCGACCGCGCTACAGGAAGAATAAGGCCTGGTGTTGGCTTCTCATTGATTTCGGGCAATAAGCTGAGCGATAGTAATAAGGATAATTTGTTCGACATTTTGTATGGCGTCCGTCATGCAACCTATGGGTATATGGATTATTTCAGCAACCTGCCAAAATCCACAATGAATGGAGGCCTCAATGATTTCTATGGACTAATTGATGTTCAAGTAGTCAAAAATCTGAATATAATTGCAGAATATCATTACTTCAGGCTGAACACGCATGTTCCGGATCCAAATTCGATCACAGGGGCTAATTACGATAAAGGGCTAGGCTCTGAAATTGACCTTTGGTTCCGACTGAGGTTCAGTCCGATAGTAGGCATCAACGGTGGTTATTCATTAATGATTCCGCGCACAACACTTGAAGCAATTCAATCAGCCCAACCAGGTACAACTGGGCATTGGGGCTGGCTTCAACTGACAGTTAAACCTGTCTTTTTGATCTCTGAATAAAACACATAAGCCCCTTAAACAGGGGCTTATGCAATATTTATCTGTTTCCTTTTAGCTTTTCAAATACCTGCGTTCGTTCAGGTAAGCCCATAAAGATACCCCGAAGATAATTGCCAGGGTGTAGTAAACAAATGTGGGAATTGGCACCGGGTCGCCGGCAGCGTAAGAGTGCAAGCCCGACAGGTAGTAATTGACCCCGAAATATGTCATAATCACAGAACTAAACCCAACAAGTGTAAATAAGGCAAAATTATAGTCGGTTTTTAGTCCCGGAGTGTAACCCATATGCGCAATGAAAGTGTAGACAAGAACCGTTACCAACGCCCATGTTTCCTTGGGATCCCAGCCCCAATACCTACCCCATGATTCGTTGGCCCATATCCCGCCCAGGAATGTGCCAATAGTGAGCAGATACAAGCCAATAATAAGTGACCGTTCGTTGATAAGAGCCAGCTCCCTGATTTTAGACCTGAGGTGTTCATGGTTTTTGGCTGATTTGAGGATCATCAGCAACAAACTGATAAATCCAAGAAGGGCACCCAAAGCCAGAAAACCGTAACTTGCTGTAATGATGGACACGTGAATAGTTAGCCAGTAAGATTTCAGCACAGGCACAAGGTTGGTAATTTCAGGATCCATCCAGCTCAAATGGGCGACCATCAATATGATAGAAGCCAAAATAGATGTGGCGGCAATGGTCATTTGCGATTTTCGGGAAAATATCAGTCCTGCCAGCACAGTAACCCATCCAATGTAGATCATTGATTCATATCCATTGCTCCATGGTGCCCTTCCCGCAATGTACCAGCGCATCGCCAGTCCGGCTGTCTGGAACAGAAAAAATGCCACAATGACAATATAGAACAGATTAACAGTGAAATTGATCCATTTTCGCTCCCTGAACAGATTGATAAAGACAAGGACCAGCATAACCACACCAACAAGCCCGTAATACTTTCCGAGTCTGTCGAAAATCAACATATTGTTGTAAATAATTTCAAGTCTTGTTTTAGAAGGGCTGGGCATGATATCAGCACCAAAATTACGCTGGAAATTTTTCACCCCCTGGAGTAATAGATTTGCCTGATCCATATCGCCACTGTTCAACGACATGAAATAGTAAGGCATCACTTCAGCAATAAATGCTGAGTCGTCGGCATCAAGGCCTACTGCAGACTTACCTGGGGTGAACCAGGGGTTGTGTGAATCTCTTGGGTCAGGCAGCACCTTTAGCAGGTCGCCGGTGTAGACCATATAGGAAATGTTCACCCGCTCGTCAACTGCAATCACGTCATTGTCGAATTTGCTTCTTTCTGACGGCTTTTTAGCATAAGCCTGGCTAACCAGATCGCGCATACGATAGCCGCCCTGATCTGAAAAATCAAGAAAATCAATAAAAGCGGCATGGTTGCCCTGAATGCCCAAAAAGCTCTTCAGTTGTGAATGGGTTACTTTGATCATGGGTATCATCTGCCAACTGTCGGGCTGTGTCAGCATTCCCAGCATGATCTGCTCAGGATTAAGCCCATTGAACGAATTCTTACGTGCCACCTTCCTGAGCATTTCACTTGCAAGTGTGTTCATGGGTTTAAGTCTTCCGTCATGATCCTGAACGAGCAATTCGCCAAAAGAAGCAGCATGTTCGCGGCTGATAATCTTTGTTTGTTCAACAGCTTTACGCTGCACATGCTGGCTGAATACCGGCAATGACAAAAACATAAGTAACAGAACAACCGTTGACTTTCCGGCAACCGACTTTGCTTTTCCCAGCAATCGTCCCATCAGTGCAAAACGGCTGTGCCTGCTGAACAGAGCGAGCATCATACCGAGGGTCATCAGGAAATAGCCTAAATAGGTGACGATTGTTCCCCATGGATCTTTGTTAACGGATAAAACTGTTCCCAATTCATCTCGGTCGTATGAGGATTGAAAAAAACGATATCCACCATATTGCAGCACATTATTCATAAATATCCGGTAAGGCCGCTCAACATTTTTTGCCGAATCAATCAAGGTTACCTCACTGGCATAGGATGCCGGACTGTTCGATCCCGGGTACCTTTCAAGCTGAAAATCATTCAATTTGATCGAAAAAGGAAGATCGAGTATTTTAGCGCCATACATCATGCGTAATCGAACGCCGTTAATGTCAACCTCAGTAGTTTCACCAATATAGCCCTGGCCGCCACGAAGGGCTACTTCCTTTGTTTCGTTGCCCGATCTAAGCTCAACTATGAGTGCATTCATAAAACTCATGTCCTTGCCTGAATAAGTCCGGTAATCAACTTTACCATTCTCATATATGTCAGTGAGAACAATTCTCAAGTCACCTATGCCATAAAGTTTACGCGTTTCAAACGGATGCCACTCCCCTGCAGGCAGACTATCACCCTCACCGCCCATCATAGCCATAGTAGTAAGGGTAACAGGAGTATTGATCATCAATTTTTTGTTTTCAAATTTTAAGTTTATAGCCTCATTTTCAAAGGATTGATCAAAAACAAAATGATAACCCATGAAATCCCTATGGTCGCCTTGTCTCAGGGTAAGATTACTTCTGCCCGATGTTGGACTCGAAACAACCATTACGGCATAAGGCTCACCTCCGCTTTCACTTCTGACAAGCATTTCTTGTGCGTTGGGAATATATCGCAGCGAACGCATTTTAACCCTTTTATCGTCAATGTTGAGGCTTTTGCGAAAAGATTTCTGATTTAAGGACGAGAGTAAGACTGCTTTATCAGTGTAAACCATTTCATTCCCTGACCGGGCCTCGGCCATCACATAAGTGATGTCAGAAATCATGGTGTTGGAGGTTGCTCCTTCGCGGATGCTCATTATACCCTCATAACCAATAAACCGGGTAATCCCCGAACCAATGAGGATAACGATAAAGGAAAGGTGAAAAATAAATATAGTGAGCTTTTCGCGTCTGTACATTTTGTAGCGAAAAATATTTGCAACAAGATTAATACCCAACACTATAAGTAAAATCTCAAACCAGGTGGCATTGTAAACTACCGCTTTAGCTGCCGGAGTGCCGAAATCGTTTTCTATAAAAGTGGCAACACCTGCCGATACTGCAAAAGCAATTACCAACAATCCCATGAGCTCCATGGAGAAAAGCACATTAAGTATTCTTTTGAGCATAAAGTATAAGTTATTAAAAGTTATTTAAAACCGGTCAAAAATAATCAAAACTAAGTTAATAATGAGGCTAAAGGCCAAGATTCGTGTGAAAATCGGAACAGCATAAATCAGCGTTTAATTAAGTAATTAATTACCAAATAGATAAAATAGAAGCTAATCTCTGTCTTTAACAAGAACTTCAATTGCGCCGACCCCAAATTTGCTTAAAGAGGCCATCCGGTTGGCAGTTCCTTCATAGGCTTCGAGCGCATTGATAATTGCCTGCTTCAGCACTCCGTTGCCAACTCCATGTATGAAAGTAACCTTTTCATACTCGTGTTCAATGGCGCTATCAAGGGTTTTGCGAAAATAATCAAGCTGAACATGAAACATATCCTTACTGCTCAATCCGGCAATGTTATCCAATAATTCTCCAATGTGGAGGTCAACAACTGCTTCGCCTCTGGCTGTTCTGTGCTTGTCAATTAATGAAGGTTCCTTCCGGTGTTTTCTCACAGGCTCAGCCTCACGGTCGAACTTGATTTCGTGTGGAAGGTTGTTTGTAGCAAGCAATGAGCCAAGACTCTGAAGATTCAGATGCAGCGCCTTTTCCCCCAGAACACCAAACATCAGGTAACTGCCTTCTTTGTAGAACCTGCCCGGCTTTATATCGAATGGGGCATGCATTGGGATATACATTTCCTTGCTCCGGTCGAAAACCAGCAATGCCTGTACGACACCCCTGCACCAGCTGTTAAGTTCTTCCCTGTTTATGGTTTCGACAGATATTTTGTTATATGGGCTCAATTGCCCGTAATCCATATTAATAAACTCCTTGTCGCTCTGAATACTAAATGAATACAACAATTCAGCGGGGCTATGGTTTACAAGTACAACATCAAGCAATCCGGTGAGAATCCATTGCTGGTCGTGCGGTACAAAAGCAAGATAAACACCTTCGGTTTCAGGGTTTTTAGCAAATCTTCTCAATTTTCCCTTTCGTGGATCTTCTTCATTGTCGGCCACACCAGCCAAAAAAGCAGGGCTTTGGGATTTGGGCTGCGAAGCTGCAGTTTCGTTTTGTGGTTCGGCAGGAACAATTTCCGAGGCAAGGACAGGAATTTCAAATCCATCCTCAATTGCTACCAGAACCATTCGGGTATCAATCATCCTCACCACAATCCCGCCGCCTTTTTCATTCAAAAACTTGATACGATCGCCCTGTCTGTACATATTGTTAGATTTTTAGGGCAAAAATACACTTAATCGGTGTGCACTCAAAGTTGGTCCGGCTAACCACCGGTAACTGATCTGGCTTTACAGCTTCTTGGATTTTGCTTATCTTTGTGGAAACGAAATTGTTCATGCCATGTCAGCAAAACGCTTTTTATTGTATTCATTATCTGCACTTTTTCTTATTTCCTGCAGCCAACAGAAAGAGCAGGCCGGGATAAGCGGCTTTCTTTCCTTCAACATTGAACATACTGTTAACGGACTTCCTTTGAAGGTTGATGAGTTCGCGTACACTAACGAAGCGGGGAATCAGTATATGATTACTGAGATACAATGGTTTATCTCCGGAATCTCGTTGATTGATGATCAGGGAAACCGGTTTAATCTACCTGAAGAAGAAAGTGTGTTTTACATTGACACGGATATTGAGTCGAGCCTTCAGATCAATCTCAATGCGAAAATTCCGGCAGGGAATTATAGTGGGATAAGCTTTGTTTTCGGGCTTGATGAGGAGCAAAACAAATCCCTTCGATTTGTCAATCCGCCTGAATCATTTATGTTTTGGCCCGAATATCTTGGTGGCGGGTATCATTACATGAAGCTGAACGGAAAATGGATCAATGAGGCAGGTTTGCCCGAACCCTTCAATTTTCACCTTGGAATAGGTCAGGAATACGAAGATGGCTATGCAAAAGCAACGAAACATCATTTTGGAGCAGCGACCCAATACGACCACTGTGAGGGCTACCAGCCTTCGGACTACTTACCGGCTGTTGCATCCTTCATTGATAATTCTTTTGACATAACCTTGAACGATGTGGTGTTTACTGTGGCGAATGGTAAACGAACAAGCCTCAAGCTCGAAATGCAGGTTGAAAACTGGTTTCAGAACCCCCACGTCTATGACCACAATGAGTGGGGCGGCAGCATTATGCAGCAACAGGATGCAATGCGCCTCGGATGCGAGAATGGAAATAATGTGTTTGTTATTAAACCAGTTGAATGAAGTTACTTTCTTTCATTGTTTTACTTACGCTCCTGCTTTGTCTGTCATCATGCACAGATAAAAAGAGCCAATTGGCGTATCAACCGACACCATACAAGTTTAATATACCATTTGCTTTTCCTACACTGATGAATATCCCCGAGGATAATCCCATGACTGAAGAAGGGGTATTATTGGGACGATATCTGTTTTATGATGGACGACTGAGTGGCAGGACACACCCGGATTCACTGATGACATGTGCTACTTGCCACATTCAGGCAAATAATTTTGAAGCAGGAATTAACCACCTTGTATTTGAAGGAGGCTTTGTTCATGGCATCAGTGGCATACCAACCCACCATGTGATGCTTCCTTTGGTAAACCTGGTTTGGAACCGAAGTGGTTACGGATGGAGTGGATTTATTTATCCTGAGAATGAGCATCCATCGTTCAGAAATCTTGAAGATTTCGTTTGGCTGGCTGTTGTTTCGGAAGATGAACTTGACGGCGACACAACCCGAGTAAAAGAACTTTTTCAACAGATTGATGGCTACCCTGAATTGTTTCACAAAGCTTTTGGCAGCAGCAAAGTCACTTTCAAAAATATCCAGAAGTCTATTGCGCAGTTTATCAGAACCCTTGTTTCGGCAAACTCACGATTTGACCGTTTTTTGCGAGGAGAACTGCAACTCACACAAAGTGAGTTAAATGGATATGTTTTATTTACCACCGAAGAAGGCGCTGATTGCTTTCATTGTCACGGAGGGGGAGGTAATCCTTTGTTTACCACACACCTTTTTTACAACAACGGAAAAGATACTGTATTCGATGACCTGTCAGACCGATTTTCAGTAACCGGAAACCCCATGCACAAAGGTGCATACAAGGCACCTTCGCTAAGAAACATAGCATTGAGCGGACCCTATATGCACGACGGAAGATTTGCCACATTAGATGAGGTCATTGATTTTTATTCTCATAATGTAAAACTCAGCCCTCAGATTGATCCCCTGATGCATCATGTGTTGCGTGGTGGTGTTCAGCTAACGACCCAACAAAAAGCCGATTTGAAAGCTTTCATACTTTCTTTGCAGGATGACGAATTTTTAAGCAATCCTGAATATGGCCATCCGGGACATTTTCCTGACGATAAGTGATTCAGGATGCAGCAGGCTCATGAGGGGACTAACCCGATTCACTGATGCGTTTGAGTCTGGTGTAATCTTTAATAGTTAAATATTTGCCCTGAAGATTAATCACACCGTCTTCATCAAACTTCTTGAGCATACGGATGACTGTTTCGGAACTCATACCCGACAGTTCGGCCAACTCTTTTCTTGAAAGTGGCAGCTCAAACTCTTCCGATTTAAATATGCGGTCGGCCAGACAAATGATAATGTCGGCTATACGACCGAATGATTGCTTGTGTGTGAGGCAAAAGAACCTGCCATTAATTTGTGCACTGTTGGCGCTTAACGTGTCAATGACATCTTTGGCAAAAATGGGATTACGCATCAGCATCTCCCTGAATGCGACGATCTCAATCTGCTTTATTCTGGAATCAACATATGCCATCGCCGAATACTGAAAAGTTGAATTTTCTTCACTTAAGGATGACAAACCGAACAGTGTTCCGGGTGGCACTATTTTTAGAACCAAGGTATTCACACCATCATCAATGAATACTTTCGCCAACCCGCTTTCCATAAACATCACATGGGAAGCAAAACTGCCTTTTTTTGTGATAACCTCACCTTTTTTGTAATCAATAACAACAGTTTTAGACTCGATAAACACGGCTTCTTCTTCAGTAAGTTTGTCGAAACACCTGCACTTGTGCATGCTAACAGTGCAGCCGGTATATTGATCACGATTGGGCATAGTGTATTCAGGCAATTTGAGGCAACAAATATACGAAATTATCAGAACAAATACTGATTCAGATCAGTATTCATCCTGTGTAAAAGCAGACTCATTTACCACACGTGAGTAGTGTTAACATATTCACAGATATAGATATCATCGCGATCTTTACACAAAATTTCAGATGCATTGAACCGAATCCAAAAACAAATGAAAACACTTGCTAAAATCAGTTTATTCATACTGATACCCACATTTTTAATTTCAGCATGTTCGAAAAAAGAAACTGCACCAGTTGAACAGGGTTATTCTTCCTGTATTGATTGCCACACAAATTATGCGCATCTGCAAAAGGTTTATACACCGGATACAGCAGGTCCGGCCGGTGGTTGTGGTGGCGAAGCACCGCATTATGAGCCGTATGACCGTGTTTATATGGGAGGAGCTGGTTTTGATGCCTACAAAGCATCGAGCCATTTTGCCATTGGCTGTACTTCGTGTCATGGCGGAGTTGATAACACATCCGATAAGGCAGAGGCACACTCTGGCAATTTCGTGCGTCACCCCTCAGTTGATTATGAAAGAACCTGCGGTTCGTGTCATGAAGAAGCCACAAAATATTTTGCAAACAGCATTCACAATGGTTATGGCCAAATGCGCGCTGTAGCCCTTAGAAGCGGATTCCAAAGTTCCGATGATTTTGCCAAACTGCCCCAGCACCAGATTGATGGGTACAACAAAAACTGCGCCACCTGTCACGGCACATGCGGAAATTGTCACGTAGTTAGGCCGCCCATTGCAGGTGGAGGTCTTGCAGCAGGGCATAATTTCACCAAAACACCTGACATGCTGAAAACCTGTGTCAGTTGCCATACTTCCCGCGGTGGTCATGCCTATCTTGGTGTTGCATCCGGCACCGTTCCTGATGCCCACCTCACAAAACTTCAGTTTACCTGCCTGGCCTGCCACAGCGGACAGGAAATGCACGGAGAACCCGAAAAAGTCGAACAGCGCTATGCCGCAAAGTTAAAACCAGAATGTACTGATTGTCATAGCGATTCCCAGAAAAACAACATCTACCATTTGATGCATATTGATGATTTCAATTGCCAGGTATGCCATTCTCAGGACTACAACAATTGTGGAAGTTGCCACATTGGTGGATCGGGAGCAAGAATTCCAGCCTATCTCGATTTTAAGATTGCTGTAAACCCCCTGCCGGCACTAAAACCCGGTTACAGTTTCACCCTTGTCAGACGTACACTAGCAGCCCCGGATAACTGGGAACAATATGGTGTCGCAGAATATGCCACTTTTGAAGGCAAGCCTACCTACAACTATACTTCTCCCCATAACATCTTAAAATGGACCAGCCGAACACAGCGCGGGCCCGGTCAGGCATGTATGGACAACTGTCATATTAAGAATGTAGGTGGAGAATTAGTGAATAAAGACCTATACCTCTTTCAGAGTGATCTTCTCGAATGGGAAATGAGGGCAACAAAAAATATAACCGTCGATGGCAGGTTGCCCTCCGAATGGTTTAGCAAATATGTTCAAAGCAATTAATCTTTTTCTTTTAATTAATCATTTAAATAACTAAATCACACATCGTTATGAAAAAACTCAATTATTTTTTAATTGTAAGTGTATTACTTGGCTTTATTCTAACAACCTCCTGTAAAAAAGACAAGGACGAGCCAAAAATTAATGAATCGGAACTTGCAGTGGATTACCTTGAGCAAGACCTGAAATTTAACCTTGGCAGTTTTGTTGTTGGTGCAGATGTAGTTTATACTCAATTACTCGCTGATGCATCCAAACAGTATATTATTGACATCCGTTCACAGGAAGTGTATAACACAGGCCATATTCAGGGAGCAGTTCTTGTTGGCTTACCCAACCTTTTGGAGCACATGAAAACTGTTAATGTTGCCCAATATGATCGTATCGTAATTGTTTGTTTTACAGGACAGACCTCTGCATACGCAGTATCTCTGATCCGTGCAGCCGGCTATGGCAACAAGGTCGTCTCTCTTAAATGGGGTATGTCATCATGGAACAGCGCTTTCTCGAGCCGCTGGACCGATAACCTGAAAAATGACAAGGCAGCATTCTTTATCAACGATGCATCACCAGCCAAACCGGCAAAAGGTGAACTACCTGTATTGAATACCGGCAAAAAAACAGGCAAGGAAATAGTTGAAGCACAAATTGAAAAACTGCTTGCAGCTACCTATGGCCCTGCTACCATCACCAATGCTAACCTTTATGCCGATTTGAATGCATTCCAGATTATCAATTACTGGCCCACTTCACTGTACACTAGTTTAGGTCACATTGATGGCGCAATTAACTATCCGCCGGCACCAACCGCAAACGACCCAAATCCATTCCTCAAAGCTCAGGATCTGCTTACATTGTCAACAGCCAAACCCAATGTACTTTATTGCTACACAGGTCAAACCAGTTCCTATCTTGCAGGATACCTCCGTATTATCGGTTATGATGCCCGCAGCGTACTGTATGGTGGAAATGGTATGATTTATGACGTAATGGTGGCCAACAGCACCCCAAACACATTTATTCCTGCAACAGAAATTAAGGATTATCCTTTTGTAACTCCTTAATGAGTTGTAGTAAATAACAGCTTTAAGAAAACCACAAATGTTCCTCTGGTTGTTCCAGAGGAACATTTGTTCAATAAAATGTCCGATGAAACACATAACTAAATACTTACTTATCCTCTTTCTACTTGGTTCATTTGTTTTTGTCTCCTGCAAAAAAGATGAATCCGAACCTGCTATAAATGAGGCTGAGCTGTTGGCAACCTATCTTGAATCAGCCGATTCGCCTTTAGGTAAAGATTACGTAAACACCGAACTTCCTGCTATTATCCCGGCATCGGAGGTTAATATACTGAACAACACAAACAGGGTTTACATCATTGATATCCGTTCGGGCGAAGATTTTGGTAAAGGACATATTACTAAAGCAGTAAATGTCAGTTTAGCAGGTGTTTACGACCATTTGAAGTCTGTAAATCTTGATCTTTACGATAAGGTTGCCATTGTTTGCTACACTGGCCAGACTTCGGGTTATGCAGCCTCATTGATGCGTTTGATGGGTTTCGGAAAGGTGTATTCCATGAAGTTTGGCATGTGTTCCTGGAACTCGTTTTTCACTGGTGGCTGGGACCAAAATATTGGAAATAATTTCGCCGGTGAGTTTACAAGCACACCAGCTGCAAAAGCCGAAAAAGGATCAATGCCAAAACTCAATACTGCAAAGAAAACCGGACAGGAAATTCTTGAGGCCCGTTTAACAACATTGCTCAATGAAGGATTTGGCAATAGTGTTGCCTCTATGTCAGCCACTTCGCTTTTTGGCAACCTGACAAACTATTACATTGTTAACTATTGGCCCGAAAACCAATACAACAACCCCGGACATGTGCCCGGAGCTGTACAATATACTCCCAAAGAGTCAATGAAACTTGCAACCGATCTGAAAACATTGCCACATGACAAGTCCATTGCAGTTTATTGCTACACCGGACAAACGAGTGCACAGTTGGTTGCCTACCTGCGCTTGCTGGGTTATAACGCAAAATCAGTCATGTTTGGCACAAACACCATGATCTATGATCTGATGGTCGCAAACAACATGCCTGTTTTCAACAACGGGGAAGTTATGGAATACGAATACATAGTACCGTAAAGTTTCTCTTAATAATGGTGAATGTAGGGCGGCTCAATGAGTCGCCTTTTTCTTTCAGATACATTTAAATATGACTTGACGAACCGTCAGGTTACTAACAATATTAATTTTTTGTGTTTGTGAAGAAAGGATCAGGTCTTTGTATAATTTTGACAAACAAAACAAAACGTATGAGCAGAAACTATCACAATCAGGCACCACAGAGTGCTGTTTACGGCCTCGGATTTATTGGCGCCGCTGTTTATTACATTTCAATAGCCACCACCTTCTGGACAGGGGTGCTGGGTTTTTTGAAGGCCCTTGTCTGGCCAGCATTCCTTGTTTACGAACTTTTCACATTCCTGGCACTTTAGGGATTCGTGCACAAAAGTCATAGCCCGGGAGCAGCTCATGTACATTGAGCTGTTAAGTACTATATTGCGGTGTATCCAATCTCACGATTATGGCCATAAAAACATCACGAAGCTCATCAAACGGAACCATAACAATTCAGTCCGAACTATGCACAGTTTGCGGAAGATGTGTGGAGGTTTGTAAAGATTTCAGCCTGATAATCAAGGACAAAAAACTCCAAATAAATCCTGATCCGGTTTTTGGCTGTATTGGCTGCGGACATTGTATGGCAGTTTGTCCCCACAACGCAATCGAAATAAGTGGACGCACACTGACATCAAACGACTTATTTGACCTTCCAACTGTTACGGAGGCCTCGGGCTTTGGAGCTCTGATGGCCCTTCTGAAGAGGCGACGAAGCATCAGGGAGTTTACCGACCAACAGATTGAGCCCAAGATTATTGAACAAATCCTGGCAGCAGCACGTACTTCACCTATGGGACTTCCCCCGTCGGATGTTCAGGTACTTGTATTCGATAGCACAGAAAAGAGCCGGGCTTTTGCAGAAGATTTCTGCACCTATCTCGAAGGAATGAAGTGGCTTGTTTCACCCTGGTTTTTATGGCTGATGAGGCCCTTCAGGGGAAAGGCCAACCATGAGGTTTTTTCGGGTTTTGTGAAACCTTTGTTAAAAGTGTACACCGAAAAAATGAAAGAAGGGGTTAACGTGGTTACCTATGACGCCCCGCTTGCCATCTACTTTTATGGAACCCCCTACTCAGACCCTGCTGATCCAATTGTTGCTGCAACTACCGCAATGTATGCAGGTGAATCGCTTGGCCTGGGCAGCTGTATGCTGGGCGCAATCCATCCCCTGATACAGCAGGGCAACCGTGCACGAAAATTCAGGGAGAAACATGGGATACGCAGCACTAGCAGGGAGGGTTTATTCGTTATTTTCGGATACCCGGCAGTTTCTTACAAAAAAGGAATCCGCAGAACATTTGCTTCAGAAGATTATTATTCTGCACCATCTGAACCTTCCAGGCCATAGATTCATGCTGATTCACTGAGTCAGACGATTACGGTTTGCTCTGTGCCTCTAACTGAAATGACGATAGATACTGATAGATTCATCAGGCTTTGGATGCCTGAGTAAACGAATTATAATTAATATTCAGCGATTAATAAAAAAAGCGGTGATAATTCCAGAGCAGAGATTTCAGCTCGGAAATACTGAACTTATCTTTGTATGAGATCAGAGGTCAGATCATGTGGTCACTCATCGAAATTACAGTTAGCTAAAGAGAAACTTTTTAATAATTAACCAATAAAAAAAATCACTATGAAAAATGGGAAAGTAATGCTGCTGATGAGTCTGTTGGCTGTCGGCGCTTATATTATGATTATGCCTGGTTGCAAGAAAGACAAGGATTCGACAGAAAAAGCTGAGTTTGCCGTATTGGATGTTAGTGCTGAATCAGGCTGGAACTTCATGGCTGTTGCTCAAAACGGCAGCAATATGATGGTAAAGGCAACTGCAGGTGTGGTTAAAGAGGTGTTTTTTAAACCAACGGCCAATCAATTGGGCTACTCAATTCTGATGAACCAGTCGGGCAGGCCTGAAAAAATCGTCATCAACAACAACATCGTGTTGCTGAACAACTTCGTTACAACTAAAGTAGATGCAGCTGTTGTTTTGCCTGATGGCAGCATCAAGGTTCTTCGTGAAGTTGAATCCGGATTTGACATTACCATGTTAAACAGTATTACTATTGGCGGAAATGACGACTGGCAAAACATAATAAAATTTGCAGGGCATGCCACCAGCATGACGTCAGGAGCACTGGCCAAAGTTGGAGCAGCAGGAACAGGAGTAATGATCCCCGCAGATGCAATTGGCTCCGGTGCACAGGTATTGCTAAAAGCCGGTTCGGTTGGTATCAGCGGCGACAAAACCAAACTCTCCATGCTCAATGCATCGGCTATCGAATCATTAACCTCAGTTGCCGGATGCAGCGCAGTAGATATGAATTGTATCCTGAGCAGCACTACCGAAGCAACCAGCATCACTCAGGCTTCCATATCACTGATTTCAAGTAAGGAAGAAATTGTAAATACTGCTGAAGGTGTGTTGATCGGTGGATACGGCGATATTCAGGTAAACCTTACCTGGAGCACCGAAGGCGATGTTGACCTGTGGGTTACCGATCCAAACGGCGAAAAGGTTTACTGGAACAATCCTAACTCAGCCAGCGGTGGCTACCTCGATGTGGACAACACCAGTGGTTTCGGCCCCGAAAATATTTTCTGGGAAGCTGATGCTGCCATTAACGGAACGTATAAAGTGGAAGTTGATTATTTCGGCGGCAGTGTTGAAACAACCTACGCTGTTCTGATCATTCTTGACGGTGTGGTGCAGAACGGCGGTCAGCCATTCACCGGGCAACTCAATCCTGATGAAACCGTTGTGGTTGCTGAATTTACCTATGGCACCAAATCAACTCCGGTGTTTATCAACCAGAAAAGAAAACAAGAGGGACCAAAACCTTCGAAATAGCACTTCTGAACTGAAAACGAAATATCTGGCATTTCGAATATTACTTTTCGTTTGAACATCCTTCCAATTCAAGAAGCCCTGCTCATTGAGCCGGGTTTCTTGTTTACTTATTTCTTAGGAACCACCTTATTTGTCTTCAGGATATAAAAGGTGACCTAGATTACTGGCTTCTGGTTTACTGATATATGATGATTTAATAGATACTATTACCTGCATTTCATTAATGATTCAGGATCAACGATACGAAAGGCAGTAATTTCAAACTAGACTGTTTCTGCCAAAGAGATATCTGCTCATAATTATCCACGAGCAATTGTGTCGCCAATCTGACATTAATAATTACTGCCGGGTTAATATTGAATTAAGATTGTTTTGCTTTATTTGCAGTACTAAATCCTAAACACATTATTCATGACTAAAGAAACCAAAACCATGAGCGGTGCTATCCTGCTCTCGGTTCCTACTATCGCCTATGGGGGCTATTTTTTGCTTGGTGTGCTCAGCGGAAACTATCCCGAACTTGAACTCACTGGTTTTCAGCAATCCATGTTCAGAGCAGGACATGCACATGCCGGGGTGCTTGTTATCCTTTCGCTTATTGCTCAGATTTTTTGTGACCATGCCGCCTTGTCACGCTCTTGGAAATGGGTAGCCAGAATAACACTTCCTGCCTCAGCTCTTCTGATCAGCGGCGGATTTTTTGCAGCAGCATCAACGCCCGGAAGCTCTGAGCCCAATGCCATGATTATTATACTTTACCTGGGAATTGCCGTCCTTGTGACCGGATTGATCACATTGGGTGTTGGTCTTATACGCAAATAAACAATCAACTTTTACGGGCTCGTCTTTTGTGAGGATTTAGCGTTAGTATGCTTTTCCCATAATCAACTACCGCACGATATTGGTACAGGAGATCGCCACCCAGAATACCATCCACTCTCGGAAGACCCAGTTTGCTGTATGATTCCAGCACATGACTCAGATCGAGGGCAACCGCCTGATAGTTTTTTAATTTTAAGGTGGCCGAATGAGATCAAATCAATGACCGTAACGATACTTGGCATACTGTTCGTCCCCAGGCCAACACTCAGCTTTTCGTTTTCAGCTACACCTGAAGCAGGCATGACTTTTTCTATCCATGACCTGTCAAACACTGTCCGGGATGCGCCCGTATCAATCAGAAAAGAGGCTTGTAGTCCATTTATTTCGCCCTTCACAATCAGGTGAAACCCATCTTCCTCTATCGCGACAATATGAATCGGCAGCCTGACTACTTTCAATGGATCAGAAATTGGGTTTTAGTGCGTATTTTTTATAGAACTCTTCAATAATACGAACAGCTTCCTCAGCAGTGTCCACCAAGGTAAAAATTTCCAGATCATCGGCATTAATCATCTTTTCCTCGAGTAAACGCCTGTTTATCCATTCTACAAGGCCAGCCCAATAGGATTTCTTCACAAGTACAATAGGAAAATTTACCAGTTTTTGGGTTTGCACAAGTGTTATGGCTTCGAACAATTCATCCAAAGTGCCAAAACCTCCTGGAAGCACGATATAGCCTTGTGAATAACGCATAAACATTACTTTCCTCACAAAAAAGTAATCAAATTCGATGTATTTGTCGGGGTCAATAAATGGATTTGGGTGTTGTTCAAAAGGCAGTTCAATATTTATCCCGACAGACTTTCCGCCGGCAAAATGCGCCCCTTTGTTACCGGCTTCCATAATTCCCGGACCTCCTCCAGTGATGATGCCAAAACCTTTCTTGGTCAGCAGGTATGCAATTTCTTCAGCCAGTCTGTAATATTCGTGGGTCATTTGTGTGCGTGCTGAGCCAAAAATAGCCACACAAGGTCCTATTCTGGCCAATTTTTCGAAACCATCCACAAACTCTGACATGATCTTGAACACCGACCATGAGTCATGTGTTTTGATCTCATTCCATGTTTTGGCTTTAAACGCTTTCCTGATTCGTTTTTCGTCTTCCTGGCTACTCATCAGATTCCTTCCTTGTCGCTAAAATATTTCATAAACTGAACCCGTTCAAACACAGCAGGATTATCGTACCGGTTTTGTGATAACCTTCCCCTGAATTGCTCCACAGACTCAAATCCTTTGCTTTCCATCCAGTCGCGAAGTTCCTGGTGCATAACTTCCAGATAACTGATACCATGACGGTACAAAGCACTGGCAACCTGAACCGTATTGGCTCCGGAAAGCAGAAGTTTAACTGCAGCTTTGCCATCGGCAACCCCTGTTGAAGCCGAGAGGTCGCAGCCCACCCTGCCATTCATCATGGCGATCCAGCGAAGAGGCATGGCTAATTCGCCAGGCGCGCTGAGAACATGTGCAGCGCTGACTTCCATTTTCTCAATATCAATATCAGGGCTGTAAAACCTGTTGAAAAGCACTATTCCACCTATTCCTGAATATGAAAGATCGCGGATAAGCTGTGCGAGGTTTGAAAAATAAAAACTGATTTTCAACACAACAGGAATATTCACTTTTGACTTAACGTGCTTGACAATCTCAAAATATAGTTTTTCAGTATCACCGGCAGAATGATTCAGGTTTGAGGGCAGCACAAAAACATTCAACTCGAGCGCATCAGCCCCGGCTTTTTCAATTTCGGACGCAAAACTTGTCCACTCATGAGCACTTCGACAATTGATAGAGGCAATCACCGGGATGCTAACCGCAGCTTTGGCCTCGCGAATCAGCTGCAGATACTTGTTCAGGTTTTCGTGCCTGATCCGAACATCCAGATAGTCGAGGAACTCCTCCCTGCCAGTTTTTTCAGCTTCTTCTCTGAGGGTTTTATCATATTCCAGCGTAATTTCCTCTTCAAAAATGGACTTAAGTACTACAGCACCTGCTCCATGTTTTTCGATTTGCTCAATCTTCTGAACTGAGTCAGTAAACCCTGAACTGGCAGCTATTATAGGGCTTTTCAAAGAAAATCCCAAGTATTTGCACGATAGGTCAATCATAAATTATTCTAGATTAGATGACGATATTAAGGAACTGTGATGAAGCAAAAAATTCAGCATAAAAATAAACTTAATAGCCTAATCCATCATCAGCCTGAAAGAAATTTTCAGTTTTTTTTACTTTTTCTCACCGGACTGCAACGAAATGCCGGGTTCGTTCTTTAGGTAAGAAGCTGTATAACTGTGTGGGTGTTTGCTAACCTCTTCAGGTGTTCCTGTACACCAGATAGTTCCGCCTTCTGATCCGCCCTCAGGACCAAGATCTATGATGTGGTCGGCCATTTTGATGACTTCCATATTATGCTCGATAATAAGAACTGTATTTCCTTTATCAACTAATTTGTTAAGCATATCGAGCAGTACCTTTACATCCTCAAAATGAAGACCCGTTGTTGGCTCATCAAGGATATACAGAGTTTTGCCTGTGTCTTTTTTTGCCAGTTCGGCAGCAAGTTTTACCCTTTGGGCTTCGCCGCCCGAGATGGTCGTTGAAGGCTGACCAAGACTTATATATCCCAGGCCAACGTCTCTTAGTGTTTTCAGCCTATGGGCAATGGATGGAATATTTTCAAAAAACACTACCGACTCTTCGATTGTGAGGTTGAGCACATCGTTGATTGACTTACCGCGATAACGTACTTCCAGGGTTTCGCGGTTGTATCGTTTTCCGTTGCATTCTTCACACACGACCATAACATCAGGCAGAAAGTTCATTTCAATAATCCGCACACCTCCCCCACTGCAGGTTTCGCATCGCCCGCCCTTTACATTAAATGAAAATCTGCCGGGCTTATAACCCCTGATTTTTGACTCAGGCAGCTCACCAAACAATTTTCTGATTTCATCAAAAACTTTGGTATATGTTGCCGGGTTGGAGCGTGGGGTACGGCCAATGGGTGACTGGTCAATCTCGATTACTTTATCAATATGCTCCAATCCATCAATACTCTTATAAGGGAGCGGAGTTTGAACCGACTGATAAAAATGTGCGCTTAGGATAGGATACAGGGTTTCATTGATAAGACTTGACTTTCCACTGCCTGAAACACCGGTGACGCAAATCAGTTTACCAAGCGGTATCTCGAGGTCAACGTTTTTCAGGTTATGTCCGTTGGCTCCGATAAGCAAGATTTTTTTGCCGGCAAATCCCTCACGTCTTTGATCAGGTACAACAATTTGTTTGCGCCCGCTGATGTAATCACATGTTAAGCTGTTGCAGTCTGTCATTTTTTCCGGGTTGCCCTGAGCAACAATATGTCCGCCATGTACACCTGCACCGGGGCCGATATCAACCACATGGTCGGCTGCAAGAATTGTATCGCGGTCGTGTTCCACGACAATTACTGAATTTCCCAGATCGCGCAATTGTTTCAGCGAATCAATAAGCCGGTGGTTGTCGCGTTGGTGAAGTCCAATGCTTGGTTCGTCAAGTATATAGAGCACCCCTGTGAGTTGCGATCCGATTTGGGTTGCCAGCCTTATACGCTGCGATTCGCCTCCAGAAAGTGTGTTTGCCGGTCTGTTCAAACTCAGGTAATCAATTCCAACTTCAAGCAGAAACTTCAATCTTTTGGAAATCTCGGCAAGAATATCCTTTGCGATCAGCGTCTGTCGCTCATTGAGAAATGCCGGCAGTTCCATAATCCATTCGTATAGCTTACTGATATCCAGGTTAGCAAGTTCTGAGATGTTCCGTTCGTGTATCCTGAAGTACAAGGCCTCTTTCTTAAGTCTTGAACCCATACATATCGGACAACTGACATGATTCATAAAACTATTGGCCCAGCGTCTGATTCCGGGACTGGCATTCTCGTTGTTCTGGCTGTTGATGAAATTTATGATCCCCTCGAACTGCAATGAATAGGAATTGACAATACCCATGTATTCGCGACGGACCTCGATACTTTCGTTACTCCCGTAAAGGATCACATCAATGGCTTCCTCCGGAATTTCTCGCACCGGGGTTGACAAAGTAAATCCGTAACGGACACCAATGGCTTCGATCTGGCTGAAAATCCAGTTATTCTTCAGTTCTCCAAGCGGAACCAGTGCACCATTTTTAATGCTTTTTGCGGAATCAGGGATAATCTTCTCAAGGTCAATCTCTGTAATTTCGCCCAGACCATTGCATTTGGGGCACGCGCCATAAGGCGAATTAAACGAAAAGGTGTTGGGTTCGGGTTCATCGTAAGAAACACCCGAATCAGGGCACATCAGTGTGCGGCTAAAATAGCGCAGCACACCCGAATCCTGGTCAAGCACCTGCATCAGGCCACGGCCATGCTTCAGTGCGGTCAGCACAGATTGTGACAATCTTCGCTCATGTTTCTCATCTCCAGACCCCACATGAAATCTGTCAATAACTATTTCAATATCATGGGTTTTATACCTGTCGAGCTGCATTCCGAACGCAATTTCACGCAGTTCACCATCAACCCGCACACGGGTAAAACCTGTTTGTCGGATTTGGTCGAACAACTCACGGTAATGCCCCTTGCGTGCCCTCACAACAGGCGCAAGAATTACTATTTTCCTGTCACTGAATTGTTCCATTATCAAACTTGATATCTGCTCTTCGGAATACCTGACCATTGGTTTGCCGGTGACATAAGAATAAGCCTCAGATGCACGTGCAAACAAAAGGCGGAAAAAGTCGTAAATTTCGGTAGTAGTGCCTACAGTTGAACGGGGGTTCTTGTTTACTGACTTCTGTTCGATCGAAATTACAGGGCTTAGGCCTGTAATCTTGTCCACATCAGGACGTTCCATATTGCCGATAAACTGACGGGCATAAGCTGAAAACGACTCCATGTAGCGCCGCTGGCCTTCGGCATAAATGGTATCAAAAGCAAGGGAAGATTTACCGCTGCCGCTCAATCCCGTAATTACCACCAACTGGTTTCGCGGAATCTTCAGATCAATATTTTTCAGGTTATGAACCCGTGCGCCATAAACCTCAAGATATTGGTCTTCGGACATATTAATGATTTTCGGGACTGGGTCCATCTTCAAGTGAATCTCCGTCTAACTCTACAATCCTTAGCAGCATTGAATCTTCAACAGACCTATGTGTAAGGGCAAAATCACCTTTCGGGATTTTTACCTCATATTCATGGCCGCGCTTTACATTCAGTTTCTCGGAGCGCAACCAGGGATTGAAATATTTTAGCAATTTATAGCTGATACCATGTTTGGCTGCAAAATCCGCCAGGTCTTTTACATCAGCCGAAACCTTAACCAGTTCATACTCTAATGGTGGATATAGCCTTTCGACTTCAGGGTAAAACCCATAAGTTTCGGGACTACTGAAAATAAGTTTCATTGCCAGGATACGGTGGAGGTAGCGATCTGTTTCTTCGGCCATATGAAGGTCGAAATATGAGGATGCCTTTTGTTTTTCAATAAAGCCTGCAATTCTTTTCTGGCCTGCATTGTAGGAAGCAGCCACCAGCGCCCAGTTCTGAAAACGTGCATAGGATTTCAGAAGATAGCGGCAAGCAGCATGCGTTGATTTTTCAACATGATAGCGCTCATCTACATCTTTATTAACCTCGAGCCCAAAATCTTTTGCAGTTCCTTCGAGAAATTGCCAGAAACCAACAGCTCCTGCAGGCGAACGGGCATTCGTAAGATTGCTTTCGATCATACAAAGAAACCTGAAATCATCAGGCACACCATATTCCTTTAAAATTGGATCAATAACCGGAAACCAGCGATTGGCCCTTTTCAGAAGCATCAATGTTGAACTGTGCCAATAAGTATTGATAACAAGTTCCCTTTCGAGGCTTTCGCGTACGTAGAATAAAGACAATGGAACTTCGTGATCAGCAAAGGCCAATACTTCAGGTAGTTCAATGCTCATTATTTTCACTGGTGACTTTTCTTTCACTTGTGGTACAGTAAAGTTCAATGTTGAAAGTGATATGGTATGTTGCTCGTCATCAGCATTTAAATACCACATCCAGAGCCCAGAAACAACTATCATTGTGGACAATACACCAATAATTACATTCTTTAACATACTAAATTGTATTACAAAAACCAAATGGTTATTCTAGTCAATTCTGCTTAATCTGTAAGGTTATGATACCTAAAACGGGCTTACAAAATCTTTAAATAATGGCGCATGCTTATCTTTTTCGGACAATATCGGGTCCACTACTCCCCAGTCAACTCCAAGGTCAGGGTCGTTCCAGAGGATGCTGCCTTCTGAGGCTTTGTTGTACATATTTGTACATTTGTAAAAGAAGACAGTGTTGTCTTCAAGTGTAACAAAACCATGGGCAAATCCGGGTGGCACCCAATACATCCATTTGTTTGACTCGGTAAGTTCGATGGATGCCCATTGGCCGTAAGTAGGTGAATTCTTCCGGATGTCAACAGCAACATCAAGCACCGCGCCTTTCATCACCCTCACAAGCTTCCCCTGCGCATAGGGAGGAGCCTGAAAATGTAATCCACGCAGCACATTCTTCATAGACTTTGACTCATTATCCTGCACAAAATTCTGATCTATACCTTTCTGAAGGAATTTCTCCTTGTTGTAAGATTCGAAAAAATATCCACGATTGTCCTCAAAAACAGCGGGCTTAACTATATACAGATCAGGAATCTTAGTTTCAATTATTTCCATTTGCCTGGTTTTAAGTTCGTTGATTTGTTGATTTGTTGCCCTTCGACTACGCTCAGGGTAAAATTTGTTGATTTGTTGATTCGCTGGCCAGCCGATACATTCAGCGTTTGTTGATTTGCTGATTATGCTAAACGCTCAACCCGCAACTCAAAACCTGCAACCTTCGGTGCCCTGCGATGCATTGCGATGCCCTGAGTCTGCCGAAGGGAGCCTGTCGAAAAGAGCCCGTCGAAGGGAGGCTCTCGAAGGCAACCCGCAACCCTACAAATGTATCACTTCTCCATATGCATCAGCAGCAGCCTCCATTATTGCTTCAGACATGGTTGGGTGAGGATGGATAGTTTTGATGATTTCGTGTCCGGTAGTTTCCAGTTTACGCGCTGCAACAGCTTCAGCGATCATTTCCGTCACGTTGTCCCCAATCATGTGACAGCCAAGCCATTCACCATATTTTGCGTCGAAAATTACTTTAACAAAGCCTTCCTTGTTTCCGCCTGCTGATGCTTTACCAGAGGCAGAAAAAGGAAACTTACCTACTTTAATCTCATATCCCTTGTCAATAGCTTGCTTTTCTGTCATTCCGACAGATGCCACTTCGGGGTTGGTGTAGGTACAGGAAGGAATGTTTCCGTAGTCAACCGGTTCGGGATGAAGTCCGCAGAATGCTTCCACACAGGTTATTCCCTCATGTGAGGCAACATGTGCCAGTGCGGGGCCATGGACAATATCACCAATGGCATATACCCCATCCACATTGGTCCGGTAGTATTCATCCACTTTAACTTTTCCGTTTTCGTGCTGAACACCCGCTTCTTCAAGTCCGAGGCCTTCGAGGTTTGTAGCAACACCTACAGCTGAAAGCACGATATCTGCTTCAATAATTTCTTCACCCTTTTTGGTTTTGATGGTTACTTTGCAGTTATCACCACTTGTATCAACTTTATCTACGGTGCTGCTGGTCATCACCTTCATCTTGGCTTTTTTAAACGAACGCTCAAGCTGTTTTGAAACTTCCTCATCTTCGATGGGGAGAATATTTGGCATGTACTCCACAAGTGTAACATCAACACCCATTGAGTTGTAGAAAAAAGCGAATTCTGAACCGATGGCACCCGAGCCTACAACTACCATAGATTTAGGCATGGATGGCAAAACCATTGCTTCACGGTATCCGATGATTTTCTTTCCATCAATAGGCATTGACGGTAGCTGACGCGAACGGCTTCCTGTAGCCAGAATAATATGTTCGGCTTCGTATTGTACAACCTGATTATCAGCTGAGGTTACCTCAATCTTTTTGCCCTTTAGTAGCTTACCAAAACCGGCAATCATGTCAATTTTATTTTTCTTAAACAGGAACTGTACGCCTTTGCTCATTCCATCGGCGACATCACGGCTGCGTTTAACTACTGCCTGAAAATCAGGCTTAGGAGCAGTTTCGAGCAGGATGCCATAATCCGAGGCATGCTTCATATAGTTAAATACCTGAGCACTTTTCAACAGGGCTTTAGTAGGGATACAACCCCAATTAAGGCACACACCACCGATTTCACTTTTTTCAACAACAGCCACTTTTTTCCCAAGCTGAGAAGCGCGGATAGCAGCCACATAACCTCCAGGGCCGCTGCCGATCACAATAACATCATATTTCATAATCAAGATATTTTTTCGGTTGAATCGTTTAATCCGCAAAAATAGGAAATATTCCTGCCTTTCACTGCCATTTGTGCTTATCTTTGTTCAGGCTCCCGGCAAAATAAAACCCACTACTTGCGCAATTGCCGGATCAATGAAAGGGTTCCGGCTGCCGGGAGTTTTTTGCTTATGAAAAATAAATATAAAGCATATCTATTTGTCGTCGTGCAGTTTGCTTGCCTGGTTTATATTTTCATGTCAGGACCGCTACTTGCTGATTCAACCAATGGCCTTCTGGTTGAAGTTGCCGGACTAGTATTGGGTGTGTCGGCTATTATGCAGATGCGACCAGGGAATTTCAATATTACACCTCTGCCCAAAAATGGAGGAGAACTGATTACAACGGGCATATACAGCGTAATCCGACATCCCATGTATCTTGCCCAACTGCTGGTTGTGGGAGCCCTGATCGTTGATTATTACTCTCTGCCACGGCTACTTGCTGTACTCATGCTGTTTGTTGATTTGCTGCTTAAACTTCGTTTCGAAGAACAACAACTCCTCATGCAATTTAATGAATATGAAGAATATACCAGAAAATCCTGGAAACTGGTTCCTTATATTTACTAATCATCGCCATCTGTCAGACCGAACAAGGCCGATCCATTCAATGATATTTGGAGGCTGAAATTTTGACAGGGAATAAGTTTAGTCCTATTTTTCCTGCCAAATGGCACATGGTTTGATTCAATGCTGAAAAAACCCAATATGCCAGTTAAAGCAACACACTCATTTGACGAACTTATAAGTTCGTTTAGAACAGGCACAAAGAGCTATTTGCTGCTATACAAATCAGGGTCTGAAACCAGCGAATGCAGTCTTAAGAGCCTTCAGCAGGCAGCCCTGAAGGCCGAAAATGTCAACCTCATGGCAGCAGATGTCAATCAGGTTAAAGACATTCATGCACGTTATCAGGTAATCTCCGTGCCCACATTGTTGATTTTTGACGGAACCGAATTCACCAATCTTGTCAAAGGCTGCAACGATCCTGCTTTCTATCTCTCCCTTTTTGAGGAATCATTGTTCCATTCCAAAACCCAGGAAGGCGAAAAAAAACAAAAAAGAGTGGTGGTTTATACTACTCCCAGTTGCTCCTGGTGTACCACATTGAAAAACTATTTGAAATCGAACCAGATCAGGTACACCGAAATTGATGTTTCGCGCAACCAGCAGGCTGCCGAAGACATGGTTAGGAAAAGCGGTCAGCAAGGTGTGCCCCAAACAGATATAGAGGGTGAAATTATCGTGGGATTCGACCGAAACCGCATCAACAACATTCTTGGAATTCAACAACAATCAAATAATTAAATCTAACTGAAATGAAAGAGCTACAACCACTGAATGAAAATGTGATCCTCGACTTAACCGAGGATAAAAGCGAACAAAAGACCGCTTCTGGAATTATAATTCCAGATACTGCCAAAGAGAAACCCCAGATTGCCAAAGTTGTTTCCATAGGAAACGTTGAAAACCCGGCAATAGTAGTCGGCGACTCGGTGTTGTTCAAAAAATACTCGGGTACTGAAGTAACCTACGAAGGCCGCAAACTGCTTGTGATCCCTTATGGCGACCTGCTGGCCAAAGTAGTGGAAACAGAAGCCATTTAGCACATTGAAGACAAAACAAAAAAAAGCAGCTTGTAACCACAGGCTGCTTTTTTTTTTGAAAGGGAATAGTCTTACCTGTTGATCAGTTTATGTGTTTCGCTACGTTGCTGGTCAGCAAACCTGATAAAATAGATGCCTTCAGAGAAACTACTCATTTTCAATTCAAAATACTGATTAGTACCCGTTTGGCCACTAAGTAGTTTTGTTCCGTTTGTATTGAAAAGCTCATAGGTGCAGTTACCTGATGAAAGATTGCCAAGATCAAACCTAAAATGTCCATTACCCGGGTTAGGCGACAATAGCAATGACTTACGGTTTGTTGCTATAATTTCTTCTTCGTTCAGGATATCTGTTGACTTGAAACTGAATGCCTTGAAAAACAATCCGGAATCATAAATCCTGTCGCCCCCGTCCGAGATAGCGAGTTTCAGATGATAGGTTTCTAAAGGCTCTACTTCAGCGAAAATATCAATAAGTGTGGTGTACCCATCGTATTGAATACTATTGTTGACAACGGGCTGCCAATTGCTTACAAAATACTCCTGATTGGTAACCGCGTTAACCGTATTGATAGAAATCACTGTTGAGCTGTTTGGAAGGGTGGCAATGTTCACTGAATTGTTGCTGTAAGGACCTTCGATGCCCGGTCCTGACAGAAAAAATCCAAATTTATCATTAAATGATGAATTGTTTGGCGGGGCATACTCAGGGTATTCTTCCGATGCAAAGGAAAACTTGAAGGTGATGTACTTTGCATATGGGATAAAATCAAAATTCATGATACAAGCATCCAATGAAGTTCCACCTCCAAGGAGATTCAAATCGGAATCGCCAAGAGCACCATTACTAGTCCCTGCATTGCTCAGATTGTTTGGTCCCATAGCAATACTCGCCCTGCCTGAGGTCATCAGAAAACCGTTGTCAAGACCAACGCCAGTATTTCCGACAAAACTACCACTGGCTTGCGGAAAACCCTGATAAGATACATTGAACACCTGTACCCCGGTACCGACAAAAATGTCCAGTATCATTTGCTCGGCTTCCTGTTGGGTTTGGTTCTCGGTGATAACAAGCGGCTGTGCGACTGAAAAGTTTTGGAGCAGAAGGCAAAAACCCAACACAATCAGCAGCCTGTGAAGGGTCAGGCCATAAAGTTTTGATTTCATGGGAATACGATTTGTTTTATTGGTTTAAAAAAATCGCAGAAAGATAATTATTTTATTGAATGACCAGCTTATTATACCAAATTTTTTCGCCTGTGGCAGCCCGCACGGTGTACAAACCCGGTTGCAGATTCCCATGGTTTGTTAATTGAATTTCATGTCCGGTGAAAGACCTGTCTATAACCCTGCGGCCAGCAGCGTCAAACACCTCAACCCTTTTTTGCGCCTGTTCGTTGGCTGGAAAGTTAATCCAAAAAGATTCCCGGGCCGGATTCGGATAAATGCCAGGGTTTTCTGATTTTATGGAAACCACGGCTGTCTGAATTGCATCGGTCAAACTCCCTTCTTCAAGGAAAATGCCCGAGTCGTACACCCTGTCACCTGCATCGCTGATGGCAATTTTGACATAATAGGTCTCAAAAGGTGTTACTGTTGCCTCGGCCCTCAAGGGCACAGTGTAACCATCATACTGAATGGCGTTGTTTTGCACCGGATTCCAGTTGGCTACATAATACTCAGGGTGGGAAGTGCCGTTAACGGTGTTGATTGAAACGGGCTCATCAGTGCCGGGGATTAAAGCTATATTAATCGCATTGTTAGAAAATGGGCCTGTAATTCCGGGGCCGGACAGAAATATTCCAAACACATCATTCCATTCAATATTTACGTTTTCGGGATACTCCTCCGAGGCAAAAACATAATTGATAGAGAAGTAGCCTGTGGCGGAAACAAAACTAAACTCCATAATACTGGCATCCAATGAGTTTTCGTCAGCCAGAAGAGTCAGGTCAGGGTCACCGGGTGTATTGCTGTTGTAGCCTGTACCAGGGGATGTATTGGGTCCTTTGGCGTTGCCCGCTTTACCACTTGTCAGCAAAAATCCGCTTGTAAAGCCGATACCGCTGTTGCCGCTGTAACTCCCACTGGCCTGGGGGTAACCGGAATACTGAATGTCGAATACCTGCAAAGCACCACCCGGAAGCAAATCCTGAAATGTCTGCGCACTCCCTTCGGCTGTCTGGCTTTCTGAAACTTCGAAAGCATTTTCCTGAGACCATGATTTTGAATGTATTGCGATGATCGCAAGCACTGATAACACCATATTTTTAAAAAGGTATAAATGTGTCTTCATAAGTAAATGTTTTTAGATGAACAGCCAAATCTATAAAAATTACTACATACAACCGACAAATTATTTAGAATGATTCAAAATAGTGTGCATAAAAACTACTTCCTGACACACAAAATCCATTGTGACCAGAATGAAAACAGAAAGTATTGGAATCAGTGCCGCAAAAAAAAAGCCGCAGAAACTAATCTTCCTGCGGCTTTTCGATTTGTTTAAAAAAGTACTATTTCAGCACTACTTTCATGGTTCCTATATTCTTTTCCTGACGCAGGATGATGGTGTACACACCCTTAGGTTTGTCAGTCAGGTCAATACGTATTGGTTTAGTCGTTTCCACCTGTGTTGCCATCACCCGTTGACCGGAAGCATGTACCACCTCAAGCTGTGCTTTGTTGCCTGCTGTCCCAGCAACAGTAAGTTCAATGATTCCGTCAGTTGGGTTGGGGTAGGCACTTAAACTCAGGCTTTGTCCCTTTTCGTTGAGACCAGTGCAATCAAGAAATTCGATGCGAACCTCTTCTGAACGTGTCACACAACCTTCGGCAGAAGCCAGTTCCACCCAATAGGTTTGCACGCCATATCCAAAACCAAGCGTGTCCACTGTGATTGAGGATTCAGCGGATCCATTTGACCAAAGTTGGGCAAATCCGGTGACATCAGGTGTCAGGTGCCAGTTTTCATTGCCACACAACAGAGTGTCGGGACCAAGTTGGGCAACCGGTGGAAATTCATAATAGCTGACACTGGTTGTGTCTGAAGCTGAACAACCGATGGGGCCAGATACAAGCACCCAGAATTCATGTGTGCCATAACCGGAAGTTGCCTGCGAAACGTTGATTGTTTTGGTCGTTTCACCTGTTGACCATAAATAACTGAAACCTTCGTTACCTGCATCCAGAAGCACCGGTTGCTCCCCGCAAAATTCCTGATCAGAAGCAAGTAATACTACCGGATAAGGATAAACCATTACGGTTAATTCTTCGAAAAACTCATCAACACCATCAGACACCGTTATTGAGTACATAGTTATAACTGTTGGTGAAACAACAGGATCAGGGATTGTTTCCTGACCAACCAGGCTGGGGTCGGGAGGATTTGCGGTCCACAAATAGGTGTACTCTCCTGTGCCATCCACAGCTTCAACAGTAAATGAGACGGTCTCGCCCGCACAAATATCTTCATCGCTCATGTCAACCGTAACCTGCATGGGCTGGCGTTCGGTTACATTTAAAGTTACCGGAAGGCTTTTTACCAAATTGTTCATGTCATTTGAGCGGACAATGAAGTTTTTTGTGTAGGTACCGATTTCGAGTGCGTCGGCATCAAAAGTTAACAAAACAATAGCTGAGTCTCCAACCGCAACCATTCCCGACGCAGGCTCAAAAGTGAACCATTCCTGCTCCGGGTTGAAGAAGCCAAAGGTACTCAGCGTAAATTCCAGTGGCAATACGCCTGTATTCCAGATTTTAAACTCCTGTACTTCGCTCTGACCAATATGCAATTCCGAATTTAACTCATTTTGACTCAACACCATGGTCGAACTGCCATACTGAACATCTTTTGTAACCGGATTCGATTCGTCGGTACCGCCATAGAAAGCTGTTACAGAAAAAGTATAATAGCCATAATCTGCCAACACATGCTGAAAGGTTTTTGAGACAGTATTATCAATATGAATGCCATCCACATAAACCTTATAGTACTCGAATCCGCTTCCCTGATTGTGGTTCCAGTTGAGGACAGTGGTTCCATTGGTCTGATTGACGGCAGCCGTAAGGTTTGTTGGGTCTTCAATATCTTTCAAGGAGTTCAGTGCATTGTATGCATTGAGGCGCCCTGAACCCAGTTTACCTATAAATCCCGGATTCACATTGTAATGATCATCTGTGGTGTTTACCAATGTATTCCAAACCTCCTGGCGTGTCATAGTTCCGTAATTTCGCGAGATAATCAGCGCTGCCACACCCGAAACATGAGGGCATGCCATTGATGTTCCTTCATAAAAACCATAAGCATTTCCATTGAGTGTACTAAGAACTCCTCGAGGATTCGTCTGATTGGTTTCCCCGCCTGGAGCTGAGATATCTACCCAGTTACCAAAATTGGAATACCATGCCTTTTTGTCCTGATTGTTTGTGCCTGCAACAGCCATGGTTGCTGAATAATAACCGGGATACCATGCACCGTCTGAATTATTGTTACCTGCAGCAAAGATGGTAAGCCCACCATCGAGTATGGCATTTCCTCCCCCGTTGGCATTAAAATAATCTATGGCATCAAGCACGTCCTGATTATAACTTCCCTGACTGGTGTAGCCCCAGCTGTTCTGCGAAATTGCTGCACCATTGTCTGCAGCCCATACGGGTGCCTGAGCAAAGCCGCCACTTGACCAGCCCGAAAAAACCTGACAAGACATTAACCGAACACCATTACCCGAAGCACTGCTACCTCCAGCTATGCCCGAAACACCAACAGCGTTGTTGTTGACTGCTGAAACCGTACCCCCTACATGGGTTCCGTGGTTTCCTGGATTGATATTGGGACTGTTGTTGTAGAAGTTAAACCCTATCCCTGACCACATATTGGCTGCAAGGTCAACATGGTTATATTGTATGCCTTCATCAACAATGGCCACAATCACGTTGGCATTTCCTTTTTCAATGTCCCAGGCCTCGGGAAGATCAATATCAGCATCGGGGGTTCCATTCTGCTGGCCTGTATTGTGGTAGTGCCACTGCTCGTTGTACCTTGGATCGTTTGGAGTCCAAAAGGCAGACGGCTCGGCCGGATTAAATTTCTCAGGCACAGGCATGTCTTTTGGAGGCGCATTTCCAATGAGTGCCTTACGGTACTCTGGTTCAGCAATAGCAACCTCAGGAAGTGATTCATAATGACGTACAAGACTAATTACATCTGTGGTTTCATTAAAGCGGATGGTGTACCACAGGTGGAATCCCCATGCAATATGACGGTCGGTGTGCTTGCTTTGAGCGCTTATCACCGAAAAATCATGAATAATTTCCTTTGCCCCAAACCTCTTATTCAGTTCATCAACTGAAGACAGACCAAATAGCGCGTTGCCCTGATCATCTGTACTTATGGATAGGTCGTTGAAACTTCTGCTGACATTATCGGCCAGCTTAATTTTTAGCACACCGCTGACTATATCATCAGGGTTTACTTTATTCAGGTCAACCGGAGGGCGTTCGCCGCGGATAACTTTGTATTGTGCTGTTGCTGCAAATGGGAGCACTAACAAGACAGCATTCATTAATAAAACGATAAGCATAGATTTTTTCATCTTAGCGGTTTCTTTTTTCGATGGATAATGATTGATTTTGCACTGCAAAGATACGGAATAATGAAGAAAGAACTGTGAACTGGCAAAGGTTTTCAGGTGTATTTGCAAAGCAAAAATTAATCATTCAGTATGGGCAGGGATACGCAGACCGATGCATAATGCATCATCTGACCAGTGAAGTCATCAGGGTATTCAACAACAACATCGCGAATGATTTGCTCGTGCATCTCGGCTTTAAGCACGGGATTAATAAAACCTGCAAAAGGGGCGATACCAAGTTTGCGCCATCGGCCTAACACTTCGTCATGAATAGTTCTGTCCACCTTAACACCATAAGTTTCGACAAGTTGGGCAGCCGCCTGATAATCTCCGGTCGACTTGATGTGCTGTATTAAAGCAAGCAACTGGCCGAATAGTGTCCGAAGGGCTTCATAATCATTGATCTGCACATAAGTTTTATCCTGAATCTTCAATAACTGAACAATTTTGTTGGCTTTTCCCTGCTCATAAGCCCATGAGGCAATTAGCTGCCGGTTACGCATGTGGGCTTCTTCCAACTGCTGCCCTGCCTCAATCCTGACCAATTGACGGAGCAACCCGCCAACCATAAAACTATCATAGGCGGCTTTACCTGTTTCGGACGAATCAACTATTCCCTGCTCCAACAATTTGTCGTCATAGATGAAATACAGGGCTACAAGGTCGGCTCGTGCTTCTTCAATGGTATTGGAATAACTTTTGAGGGTTTCTTTTGGCGTAGCCACACCTGACAGGAGCTGCCCGCTTCCATGGCCGATAACCTCATGAAGGGCAGTATGCAGCTTAGATGCCTTCGAACCAAATGCCCGGATACGCTCCTGCTGATCAGGCAGATAGAACTCTTCCAACGTTCCATTTTGTTTAGAGGCCATGTCGTAAGCATCTTCAATATTACCTAATGAAATTGATTTACTTCCGTGCTTTGCCCTGATCCAGTCTGCATTGGGCAAATTCACACCGATGGGTGATGAAGGTGAATTATCTCCAGATTCAACAATCACCTGAACCACTCTGAAAGAAACACCCTCCACCACCTGCCTGCGGAAACGGTCATCAATGGGCAGTTTTGCCTCGAACCAACCCGCCAGACTGCTGATTTTTGCAAATTGTACGGTGGCTTGTTCATCATGCATGTAAACCATTGATTGCCATGCTCCGTGGTATCCTAAGGGATCGCCATAAACCTCAATAAACCCATTTACAAAATCAATTACAGACTCAGAATCCTTCACCCACAAAACACTGTATTCGTCAAATGACTTAAGGTCACCAGTTTCGTAGAATTCAATCAATTTATCTAAAGATTGTTGCTGCAACACGCTACACGCAAATGGCCTGGCTTTACTGAGCCACATCACAATTCTGCGAATCGCCTTGCCATACATCCCGTCACTGAAGTAATACTGCTCAACAACCAAACCATCCTTTTTGACCAATTTGCTGTTAAGACCAACAGAAACCGGTTGTGAATTATCAGGATTGCTGACTGACCTGTAAAATTCTTCTGCTTCCAGCTGATTCATGCCTTCGTAATAGTTGCAGGCTGAGGTCAGCACAAGGTCATCCCCCGAAGTTTGGTTTACCCGCTTAAAATCTATTGCCGGATCAAACATAAGCTTGATTAACAAATCTGGAAATGCTTCAATATCCATGTTGTGTGGCACAGGTAAATGCACCCGGCTGATAGCTCCAAGCAAACTCCTAAAATATTCTTTGCTAAATCCGGGCAGGAATTTTTCGGTAGAATAATGATGATGGACACCATTAGAAAACCAAACTCGCTTAATGTATTCAATAAAGGCATTCCATTCATCTGTCGTCCGGTTACCTTCAAAATGTATTATAATCGCTTCGAGTGTTCGCCTGATTAAGAGGTTGTACCTGTAATTCTGGTCATAAATGATATCCCGGCCTTCGAGGGCAGCACGATAGAGGTAATACGCGAAGGTTTTTTCTCTGACACTTAGTTGTTCAAAACCTTCGATACGATATCGCAATATTCTAATATCGGCAAATTGTTCTGTTTGCCACACAAAATCCTGCTGGTTGTTATGTTGTTCGTGCATATAGTTTTTTATTAAATGAGGTTTGCTGTTTGTTAGTTCACATGATGATCCTAAATATCAGCTGTTAAGGATGGATTGCTCCAGGTCATTGATTTGATTGAAATACTTTTTAAACACCTGATAACGCTGTTTTTCCGAAACCCCGCTGATTAGCGCAGATTTCCGGCGTATTACCTCGAACCATTTTCTGGTTTCGGCACAATAGCTCTCGCTGGTTGTTGACATTGTGCTGAAAGAAAAATGCCCCAGATAAACACTACTTACTGTGCCCATGTCCACCAGAACACAATTATTGGTTATCTCTATTTCACTGTAATACAATTGATAGTTGTTAGCTTCTGAATCGTTTCTCGGCCCTTCTTCCCTCCTTTTGGATGATTGTTCTGCCTGTTTCTGGATTGTGACAATCTCATCCCGCAAACTGTTACACACGGCAAGTGCATCAGCCTTTTCCCTGAACTTACCTGACTCCCAGAAAAAAGCAATTTGTTTCACTGTACTCTGAATGGTGGTCTCGGTCCATATTTCGACTGAAGGCACGGCCGAATACTGTTCAATAATCTGCAAACCAATTGAAGACAACTCCTCATCAATTCTTTCGGCATCAAACTTATCTGATTCAAGTTCCGGAACGCCCATAATAGCATGCATCCAATAGAACATTTTAAACTGTGCCATTAAAGGGTGGCGATAGTGGTGAAAAACAGGGATATCTTCGCAGGCATAGGTGATCGTCCTTTGCGGAGCCTCAGCAATCACCCTGAGGTCTCTGAGCATAGCAAGCAAATAGGTTTTAAAACTGTCGCGCGTTGGATTTAGTTTCAGATACCTGAATGCAACCCATCCTTCCTGTTTGTGGGCGTATGTATCAAATGACACCTTAAAGCGTTCACTCAGCATCAAAATCTCGTCAAGAACAAGCAGGGTTTCGCCCCGCATGCGCCGGTATGCACTGTCGGTGCTAATTTTGAGCAGGTCGGCCAACTCATTGACAAGCGTAGTGTTCTTCGGTAGGACATCCTCAATTTTCCTGAGAAACTGTGCCTGAATTTCCCTGATTTGTACCTGATCCATCGTTTTTCTTTTTGATATAATTAGTTAAGTGGCGCATATTATTGCAAATTATGCAACACCGGAATTGACAAGTTGCAAATTTTGCAATCCCCGCAAAGTACGTTGTTTTTTTCGTTCATACTTACGGCTTGGTGCACAAATGTGTGTTCCTCGGTCTGCCAATCCGTTTTGCTTTAGGTCTTGCTGGTGATAATTTTGCCTCATTAACCAATTAAAAATTATACTCCTATGAAAAATCAAAATGTATTTTCGATCAACAAGACTTCGGTTCTGACCTTTGTTTTTGCTACATTATTTTTGCTCATTCTTAGTATAAAGGGTTACAGCCAGCAGAAAAAAAGCATTGCTGTTGTAAGTATGGATACCAAAGACATATCCTTCGATGCAAAAAACAATAACCAGCATGGTTCAGCTTGAACTTGAGAAAGCCAATGTGTATGAAGTACTGGACAAATATGATGTTGCTGATCTGATCAAGAAAAACAACATTGATGTTCAGGCAAGTTTTGGAAAAAACAGCCTGGTTCACATCGGCAAATTATTAAAGGCTGACAAAATGTTATCGGGCAGCATTGAGAAATTTGGTGACAAGATCATTCTTATCCTCAGAATGGTTGATGTTGGTAGCGAAAGCATCGAAAAGACGGATGTTATGGAATATATCAACCAGCAAGAGCAAATGCAGGTCATGATAAGGTTATCAATCAACAACATTCTGGGGATTGCCAACGACAGGTTGATCGTTGATCTCTTGGCAAACTATGACCAACCCATAACCAGCAGCAAGACAACCTTGAAACTAAGTGGGCCTAGGGTTGGCGCAAACATTGTGTGGGGGCCGGCATCGAAACGCATGAGCGCACCTAAGAATGAAGGTGGTTTCGATATGTACCCTGTAAGTAGTATGATTGGCTACCAGTTCGAAAAACAATACCTGAGTTCAGGTGATTTCCAGGCCCTTTTCGAATTGATTCCGGGAATCAACAGCCTCGAATCCGGCTTAATCGTACCTACCATTACCGGGTTACTCGGTTTCAGGTTCAACAAATCAGGTTTAGAATTCGGCATTGGCCCTAATATACGCTTTATTCAAATGGCTGAAGGTTACTATGACAGTGACAACAAATGGAATTTGGGCGAACCTCCGACAGAGGACTATGTATTGGTTCGCGAACTTGACAGCAGGGGAGAAATAATGGCAAGTGCCGGGATGATATTCGCGCTGGGAAAAACCTTCAGGTCAGGATACCTTAACTTGCCCGTCAACCTGTACATCTCACCACGAAAAACAGGATCTATTGCAGGAATTACCGTTGGGTTCAATGTTGCCAAAAAACCAAGGCTAACTCACTGACGATACGATGGTTTCCTATGCATTGAATAATGAAGGGCTGGTCAATGTTGACCGGCCCTTCTTTTTATTAAGTTTAGTCTTTGTAGAAAGGTAGTTTCACTATTGTGGCCGGAACAAGTTTGTCACGCACACGGATAAAAATACTGCTTCCTTGTTTGGAATATGCCTTATTAATATAGCCCATTCCAATTCCTTTTTTCAGCATAGGCGACATTGTTCCGGACGTTACTTCCCCAATTATTTTACCTTCAGCATCACAAATCTCATAATGTTGTCTCGGGACACCTTTATCATTTATTTCAAAGGCTTTTAAAATTCTATCAGTCCCATTTGCCTTATGGATTTCGTTAAGCGTGCGATCAATAAATGGGTTGTTGTCAACAAATTTTGTGATCCACCCCAAACCGGCTTCTATAGGTGAAGTTGTATCGTCAATGTCGTTTCCATACAGACAGAAACCCATTTCAAGTCTTAATGTATCTCTTGCAGCCAGGCCTATTGGTTTAATGCCAAATTCAGCCCCGGCTTCTAATACCGCTTTGTATATCTGTTTCGCTACGCTATTTGGAAAGTAAATTTCGCATCCACCTGCCCCGGTATATCCAGTTGTTGAAAACAACACATTCTTTACACCTGCAAATTCAAGCACTTTAAATGTGTAATATTCCATATCTGTAACCTTCACATTTACAAGTTTTTGCATTGCTTCGAGTGCAAGAGGCCCCTGCACGGCCAATTGTGAAGTTTCATCAGAAGCGTTTGTCAGGATAGCATTGCCGGTATTATTTTCATTTACCCAGGCCCAGTCCTTGTCAATGTTGGCAGCATTTACCACCAGAAGGTATTTCTGATCATTAAACTTATACACAAGCAGATCGTCAACAATACCTCCCTTGCCATTCGGGAAACAACTATACTGAACTTTCCCTTCAAACAAAACGCCAACGTCGTTCGTAGTCAATCGCTGAACCAATTCAAAGGCATTTGGGCCTTCGACCCAAAACTCACCCATATGTGACACATCAAAAACGCCTACCCCACGACGAACTGTCTCATGCTCAACATTCACACCTTCGAACTGAACCGGCATTTCGAAACCGGCAAAAGGAACCATTTTTCCGCCCATTTCATGGTGCATCTGGTTCAAAGCAGTCTTTTTCATTTGGTTTATTTATAAAGATTTGAATAATAAGTTATTGTATTGTTCTTGTGTTAACAAGACTATATGCAAAGGTAGGCATAAGAAATCAACTTGCTTAATGCCGACACGAAAACTTCTATACTTCCAACCCAAGCTTTTTTCGGCAGTCGGAACACAGCTGAACATTTTTCTGATCAATATCCTCAACGTATGTGCTTGATTGCATAACACATCGAAGTGTATGACAATGTATCAGACCATATGAATGACCCAATTCGTGAATTACTTCTTTGGCACAACGGACAATCAACAGTTCTTCATCACGTGGCAATCCGTACCTTTCGTTGCTCAGCCTGTACATTGATGCAATTCCTGTTCGACCATTCAGGTATGCCTGTCCGAAAATATAAGTCAGAATAGGAATAAACAGGTCAACTGTAACAAGGGCAATTGTTTTTTGCTCATCAGATGCATACTCAAGATCAATTTCTTTCAGAAGGGAATTGCCATTGTATTGTTTTCTTCCGGGGTCGAAAAAAGGGCTAAGGTCTTTGAATTGCTCACTAAGTTCCACAGGACAATCATATTCACGCGCAACAGAATCAGCTACAGCATCCAGTAGCTTTCTTTCAAAATATCCTATTGCAATGAATTTAATCCCACGAAACTTCATCAGATCATTCGTCAAATGGTGCCTGGTTTTTACTTAAGACTCATGCCGGCAGGTTAATCAGGTTGTTTCAGGCCGAACTTTCTGATTTTGTTATACAGCGTTACACGATCAACCTGAAGTGCTTTTGAAGCACGAGAGATATTCCAGTCGTACTTATTCAATATCAATTGAATGTGTTTCTTTTCCAACTCATCAAGGCTTTCGACCGAACTTGAAACTATACTTTCCTGAAGCAAGGGCAGGTCTTTTACTTTGATCTCTTTACCGTTGCCCACAACGATGGCTCTTTCGATCATGTTTTCAAGCTCCCTGACATTGCCCGGAAACTCAAATTCCTTAAGTTTCTTTAGTGCTGCCGGCTCAATAGTTACCGGGTTTCGGCTCATCGAATTACAATATTTCCTGATAAAATAATCAACCAGAAGCGGAATATCTTCCACCCGTTCGCGCAATGGCGGGATTAGTATATTAACCACATTAAGCCTGTAAAATAGATCTTCGCGGAAGGTGCCCTGATCTACCATTTTCTTCAAATCCTTATTGGTTGCACAGATCACCCTAAAATCGGATGAAATAAGTTTATTGCCACCCACGCGCATGAAACTTTTGGTTTCGAGCACCCTGAGCAGTTCGATTTGCATCTTAGGCGAAATTGTAGCAATTTCATCGAGAAAAATTGTTCCGTTATCAGCCATTTCGAATCGGCCTTTTCTGTTATAAACGGCTCCGGTAAAAGCTCCTTTCTCGTGACCGAATAACTCACTTTCGAGCAGGCTTTCTGACAGAGCACCGCAATGCACGCTAACCATAGGAAAGAACTTTCGGGGCGAATTGGCATGTATCGCCCTGGCTATTAACTCCTTTCCTGTTCCACTTTCACCCGTTATGATTACTGATGCGTTGGAAATGGCAACGCTTTGAACCTCACGCAACACATTTTGCATGGGTACACTGTTTCCGATCAGGTCTTCTACCTGTTCGAGGCTGACGATACGGTTTTTTAATTGTTCATTCTCATTTGCTAATGCAATCTGTTTTGACGCATTGCGGATCAGATGCGATAAATCGTCAGGGTCGAAAGGCTTTGTAATGTAGTCGAAGGCTCCGTCTTTGAGTGCCGTCACAGCTGTATCAACTGTGGCAAAAGCAGTCATGATAATCACTACAGCTGTTGGCTTGATGGCTTTAATACGTTTAAGCATTTCCAATCCATCCATACCGGGCATTTTTATATCGGCCAGAACGATATCAAATTCTCTCTTTTCCAAAATGTTTAGCGCAACACGGGCATTCTCGGCACACGCTACTTCATAACCGTCTTCTATGAACCAATTGTACAAGGAATCCCTCACTGATTCCTCATCATCAACAATCAGCATACTTATATTCTCAGCCATATTACAAATGTTTGTTTTTTATCAATGGGATAGTGATGCTCATGGTGGTACCTTTTCCAGGCGTGGAATGCACTTCAATAGTGCCTTTGTGGCTTTGAACGATCCCATGCACTATAGCAAGGCCCAGCCCAATGCCCGATGCCTCATGTTTGGTAGAAAAGAATGGTTCAAAAATGTGAGACATGTTCTCTTCGGCAATCCCTTTCCCGTTATCAGCAATTTCAATAGTCACGCTTTGAGCATCATTGTTCAGGGTTCGCAAAATAATTTCTCCATTTTCGCTTACCGCCTCGGACGAATTGACCAACATAGCCACACAAGCCTGCTTGATCTGATTCGGGCTGCATTGAATCTGATCCATCCCTGCCTTGAAATCAGTCAAAAAACCGATATTTTTAATTTTCATCTGATGATGAAGAAGGTCGTAGGTCTCCCTGAGTATATCATGAAGCCGGTATGGCTCAAAGTCAGCCTGGTCCTTACGCGAAAAATCAAGCAACCCTTTGACAATGTCACCACATCGCTTTGTTTCGCTTTCAATTAGTTTTAATTGTTTCAAAGCCGATTCTTTTTTTGCTTCAGTAAATTCAGGCCCAGTAAGTTGTTTGTGAACAAGTTTGGCATAAACAAGGATGCCCGACAAAGGATTGTTTAACTCATGGGCAACTGAAGCGGAAAGTTTACCAAGTGATGCTATCCTTTCGATTTGGATCAATTCGTTTTGCACAGAACTTAGTTCTTCTGACTTTTTCTGAACTTTATACTCAAGTTGGCGTGACCAGTTCTCCAACTCATGGTTTGCTGCCTGCAATTTATCGAGCATTTCGTTGAAGGCTGTTGAAACGGTGCGCATATCTTCGAGTTGCCCGGGCTTGACCTTCATACGTACCTTCCTGTTTCCCTGAGTGATTGCCTGGCTTGCAATGACCAATTCGCTCAGAGGTTTTTGGATGTTCCGGCGCGTAAACATGAGCAGCAGTGAAGTAAACAATACTGTAGCCACCACGGCAAGCAACAGATATTTATTTGTTGAAGCTTCAACTGCATTATCAAAGTCCTTTAATGGCATATGGATGATCATAGACCCCAAAACAACCTCATCGGGCGAATGTGCATGACATTTGTTTGTGTAGCATGATCTCTCATTAAGAATAGGATTTCTGATGAGCAAATGCCTCGAATTGTCTGTTTCAACAAACATGGAGCAATTTGTTTCAGCACTAACTACTCTGAATACTTTTCCTTCACCCGGAAACAACTCGCTCATGCTCTGATGGCACTGCAGGCAATTTGGGTTGTTCAGGTGGCGTGCTCTTGTGTTATAAGCTGAATAAACCAGGCTGTCATCAACATTGTACAGGTTCAATTCATCCATTTCCGATAGATCATTGATGATGTCGAGCGTATTGAACAATTCTTCGTAATCATTTCGAAGCATCGAATGATACAAGGCAGCATTAACAATTGAACTTATGTTGGAACATTTATAGTGGATGATGGAATCAATATACCTGTCATTAACTGATCTGAAAATGAAATTGTACGAAAAAAACAGGAAAACAGATAAAATGGCCATCATCAGAACTACCCTGCTGTACAATGACCTTGCAAAACGGAAGTATCTGCTTATGAAAGAGCCATGGATGGAATTTGGGGTTGAAGGTTTGTCTGAAGATTTCATTTCAATGTGTTTTGTGGCAGTAAACAGCCCTTGCCCGGGGGACAAAGGCTGTTTTAAAAAAACTATTACTTTCTCTGTTCATGAAGTACTTCCTGTAAAAACCCTGCAATATAGGTATTTTTTATTCAGGAATTGATGTCATAATCAGTTTTTTGAAGCAAGGAACTCATGCTCAAAATCAAACCAGACTTCTTTGGGCAGATCAGCCAGCAGGTGTTCTCTCAGCTCACCACCGTCCTGAAGGGCTATCAAGCTTGAGGTTTCGTTATGACGCTGAAGGGATCCTGCGAGGAAATCCTTGAACCTGAGCAACTCTCCCTGAGTCCATGTAACTGCCTCTTCCGCCAGATAATAGCCTGATGTTTCTTCTTTCCATGCACTTGGCCTGATCTCGAACATCCATCCTTTGCCATAAGGGTCTTCCATCAGATCGGCAGGATGTTCAAAGACAGGAATATTGCGTGATTTCAGAACACCCGAAACAGGCGATTTCACTGCCATGTCTTTATCATCCTGAATGATTCGGGCAACAACATCACCCTTTTTGACCTGCACGCCTTCTTCGATAAGAGGTTTAATCAGGAATGGGCCTGTAATACTAAGCAATAAGTCATCCACCCCTATACGGGCTGTTCCATTGCGGCGTAAATATGTCCAGGTGTGTCCGGGACTGTAAAATATACCCTGTGGAATCCTGAGTTTTTTCATGGAAAGCACACCAAGGGCATGCTTAATCCCTTTAGCAATCTTTTCCCGGTTGTTGAGCATGATCCAGAACGGGATCAGTGATAGAAAGAACACAATTGTGATCAGGTATTCGATACCCTTGGTCTCGAAAATGTTGTAGTAATGAAATGTATCCATGATATTGTATATTAATGTGTTAATGTTAATGATCGTCACGAACCCAATCGGGCGATTTTCTAAGAACAGGCATCCGCAGAATAATCCATCTGAGCACCCATACTTCAATAAAAATAATGGTTAGCGTTACAACAAACTCCTGCCAGCTTGGCACGTAGCGTTCAACATCGTACCAGCGATAAACGATGATGGAAATGTTCATGCGGTTAAGTATTACACCCAGCAGGGTTATCACGGCGGCTATCCTGATAGCAAGGATATTCTTATGCCTATAGCTCAAATAAAATATCAGCATAGGCAAAATAACGAACCCTATCATTTCAAGCAGGTACCACAATCCCCATCCTGAATCAAGATAGTTCCAGTCCTTTCCATGCACAAACACAATGACCATCAGTGCAAAATAGGCAAACAAGGCACCGGCACAAATTTTGGCAAGCCCGGCCAGTATATCATTATGCTGTTTGTGTGAGTCGTGGTCGAGCTGGTAAGAAAACACTTTATGGCTTATAGAACCTTCGAGTATTACCATAGCTATTCCTGCAAAAACACTGGCAACAACGAATTGAAGCGGAAGATACTCGGAATACCACAAGGGATGTATTTTATCAATGGCCATCAGGTAAAGCGCACCGATGCCTGATTGGTGAAGTACTGAAAGCGTGATACCAAAGATTACGGCGCCGAGGCCGATGGTTCCCAGAAATTTCCGCAATTTTCGGGCATTAAGCCACTCTGCAACGGCAGGCGAAAACTCAAGAAGCAATGCAAGCATATAGAGCAGGAAATGCCAGCCTACAAGGAACAGCACCGAACTAACACCATAATTATTGCCTATGATCACATTGACTATTTTCAATGGCCGTCCAAGGTCAAGCAACAGTGCAGCTGAATAAAACAGATAGGCAAGAAAGCCATTTAAAACTGTTACCCGTAGTATGGGTTTATACTTCTTCATATTCAATATGTTGACCATAAAGACCAACACATAGGCACCTCCGGCAAAAGCCACTCCGGTGACTACATCAAAACCTATCCATAGTCCCCAGGGAATTTCCTGGCTCAGGTTTGTCACTGATCCAATGCCATCCCTGAAACGTATGTAAATGATCACCAGTCCGACCAGCATAATGGGAAGACTGATTATATTAAAAGGAGTGAAAATTTTTCCCTTGGGTTTTAACTCGCTGAGGATAAACTTCCAGAAATTGTTATCCTTATTGTCTGTATATAAAGGTGTCTTTTCCATACCTATTCCTCCTCGTTTGTTTCAGGATTCGACCTTGTTGCTTCATAAATTCCGAGCAAACCAAGTGGCAGTAGAATATCTACTGGAGCTATGCTCGAAATAAATCCTTTTGTGAGTCCCGGGTATGATTTCTTTTGAACCTTGGTGTTCAGGCCAAGCTCTTCGAACGGTACTGGTGAAATATAGAGCCAGGAAGTTCCTCCTGCTTCATGTTCTCCAAAAATATGATCAATATAATCATCAGGATTTTCATGGATGCGTTTCCTTGCTTCACGGATCAGGTCACTTCGCTTACCATACATTAAGGCTTCTTCGGGACAATTGTACACACAGGCCGGGATTTCGCCTTCTTGCAGCCTTTCGTGACACATATCGCATTTCATGATTTTAGGGTTGGTGCTTTGGTACTCAAACTTGGGAATGTCAAAAGGACAAGAGATCATACAGTACCGGCAACCCATACATTTATCTTCGCGCCAGATTACGGGGCCATCCTCAGTTTTATGCATGGCTTGTGTGAGGCATGCAGCATCACAGGCCGGCTGTGTGCAGTGCATGCATTGTATCTTCACTGGCTTTTCGCCCTTTGTTGTTTCGCGGTGGTTTACAACTGTCAGATGAGCTTCATCTGTCTTGCGCAAGGGTGGTTTCTTTGGGATATCAGGATACTCAAGACCATGAGCTTCGGCACAGTCGTATTCGCATCCATGGCATCCTACACATTTATTAACATCATAAAGGACACCATATAATTCGGGCTTTACGCCAGCTGCTTCTTCATCTGCTGCAGCAACCTCTCTCCCGACACTAAGGGCAACTGCAGTTGCGCCCATTGCCTTAAAAAACGTTCTTCTGCTTAGTGACATAAATTATTCTTTTTGCTTGTTATGTAATTCATTATCTTTTTTTATTCGTAATAACTACTTAAGTGAATCAAGAAAACCATACTGAAAGTCTTCCCATACCTCAGGCCCTAACTCGGCCAACAGACCTTCTCTCAGTTCACCGCCGTCCTGAAGAGCGATCTGGGCATACTGAGGTGAATGTGCATTTAATGTAACTGCCAGAAAATCCCTGAGACGCGCAAACTCTTCTTTGAGCCAGAGCCTGTACTGATCATACATGATCATAAATTGAGAATCACGTTTCCAATTGGCAGGTTCAATGTTGTACACCCAATTCTCGGCCAATTTGCCGGCACTGATGCCATTTTCCAGAGAAGTGTTGAAGGCACGGATGATTCCGCTGATCGGTGACCTGAGTTCCATCTTTTTGCCATTGCAAACCAAAGTAATTATATGGTCACCTTTGGCAACCTTTTCGCCAATCTGCTTAGCAACAACCCTTGAGGTATTTCCGGCAAGATGTCCGATGAATCCGTCCATCCCAATACGCACCATTCCGTCATTTTCCATAAAAGCCCAGGTATGTGTCTTGTCATAAAGTATTCCTTTGGGCGATTCTATTGAATCTTCATTGAATAACCCATTCCGGACAGTATCCGTTGGAACAGGGTTATCAACCTTCGACGAACGAAACAACCATGTTACCAGGAAACCCAATAGGCCAATGCCTCCTACAATAACTACAAGGATAATAATCCATGCTGATGCCGGCTTTGCGGCTTCCGTTTCTGCAACCGGAGCGATTATCATTGCCAAAGCTGCTTCACGTTCAATTCCAGAAAGATCAACGCATCCAGCTTCTGCAAGAAAACGCTGACCAGAAGTAAGTGCCCACTGAATAAAGGTTATCTGTGCATCGGTTACATTCGAAGCCGAACTAATCAAAACAGGAACTGTCAGGGAGTGTGGGTATTTACCGATCCAAACCGAACGAATAAACACATCAAAGTTGCCATAAAAATCTTCCATTCTTTCAATTGACCCATTCTCGTTCTTGTCTATTGGCAAAATACTGTATCCGTTGAACAATACAGGGCTTTCTTGGGCATGCAATACCGAAAGAGGCATTAAAACGATTGATGTGGGATAGGCACTCAGTATTGATTTCATTTCATCAACTGATCTAATCTGTCCGATTGCCTGATTAGTTGTTCTGTAATCAAAAGACTTCTCGAGTTGTTTCACCAATGATGCATCTTCAAATATGAGCACTCTAAATGATTCTGAAGCATCTTCACCCGTAAGAAGGTTCATTACCGGCTGTTCCTTTCCGGAAAATATGTCTTTCATTAATTGCAGCGTAATACCTCTTTTCTGAATTAATTCAAATTTCGGGTGGTTGTTGCTGATCATTGGGATGAAAATCTTTTTACCAACGGTAATGTTCCATGCCTGATCGATTGTATTGCCTGAATCATTCATGCTATTCAAATACAATACCTCAGATTTACCATTTTTCAGGTTAAGATCGGGATTTTGTGCGTTAAAAGCACTTTCCCACAGGTTGAGCAAAGGTTGCAGGTCAGAAGATGCCTCTATGGCAAGTGAACCTCCGGAAGAATTCTGATCGTTGGTGTTGTGGTCTGCATGAGGTCTAGCAGTTGCAGTGAAGACAATCAGCAGCATGATTAAAAAAGAACTTTGTGTTTTCATGGCTTTAGGGTTTATGATGTTCATTAATTTTTTCATTTATCATTATCGTTGTTCACACCCCTATTGCCAATAAACGTGCCAAAGCCAAAATCACACACTTATCTTATTGATTTTGTGTGCATTTCAAATATACCTGCATACTTTCTAAACACCTTTCATTGTTGTGTTTTTCAACACTCAATTGAACAAAACTTACTATATAACTGTTTTTGTGTGCTTTAGCGTGTTTGTTGATTTTTTCAACACGTGTATATTAATTAAACACACGTTTTCTATCTATCTGATTTTGTGTTCTTTAAAATATAATGAAAATACAAAAGTCCTCAATCTACAGGGCAAGCTTCATCAATATTTTTTATTTTTTGTCAAAGATTATCAATAACTTTATCCCAACTTCCTTAGCTATGGAAGAAGCATGCCAGTAACAGAACAACTGTCTTAAATAATCAATACTGTGCAGAGTTGCATGGTCTTCAACTCATTATGGAAGAGATTATCATTTCGTCCTTTTTCTTACTGCACAAAAAAAGAGGCTATTGCCTCTTTTTACATCCATTTTGTGGAGCTGGAGGGATTCGAACCCTCGTCCAAACAAGGAATAACTAAGCTTTCTACATGCTTATCCTGATATTGGTTTTCGAGTGGGGCAAGGAAGCAGGCATCCTAAACCACACCTTATCTTCTGAATTTCACCCGGCAGTCGAAGCGCCTGCAAGGCTATCCCAAATTTGATTAGCACCCCGTGCTCAGGCCGGTATCAGGCATTTCCACCTGCGGGATGTCTCGTCCCGCCACCTTGTGACAGGATGAAGCATTAATCTACTGTGATTCGATTAAGCAGCGAGAGCGTAGTTGTTTTCGCCTTTTGTTGTTTGCGATCAGGATTTTCGAGCGTCATCGCAAGGCTCGGCATGCTTACATAACCATTCATCTTGCTGTCAATACCGGTCAGCCCCATGAATTGTTCGCAAGTTTCTTATTATCAAGAAACATGCCGCAAAGATACGAAATAAACCATCTGCTTGTCAATGCTAACTTATCAGCATTTTTAATTGTTCAGTGGCCGGGCATAACGAACAACATCTTCCTTATCAATGGTTGTGCCTCCCAATATTAGCAATCGTTCGGTGGCATTATGCAACTCCCTGATGTTACCGGTCCATTTGAATTGTTTTAATTCCTCCAATGCATCTTCTTCAAATACAGGCATTGCTTTCCCCTGATGCTGGCAAATCAACGCAACAAAATGACTCACCAGTAAAGGGATGTCATCAAGCCTTTCGCGAAGGGGCGGCACTTCAATCACAATCACGCTGATGCGGTGGTAAAGGTCTTCCCTGAAGCGTCCATCTTCTATTTCTTTACCAAGGTTTTTATTTGTGGCTGCGATGATCCGGACATCAACGCTGATTTCCTTTTCACCCCCAACCCTGGTTATTTTGTTTTCCTGCAATGCCCTCAACACCTTTGCCTGAGCCGAAAGACTCATATCGCCAATTTCGTCCAGAAAAAGAGTTCCTCCATGTGCCAATTCGAAGTCTCCCTTACGCTGTTTAATTGCAGAAGTAAATGAACCCTTTTCGTGGCCAAATAATTGACTTTCGATCAACTCTGACGGTATTGCAGCACAATTTACTTCGATAAAAGGCGCATGGGATCTGTTGCTTAGTTCGTGTAGTTGCCTGGCCACCAATTCTTTTCCTGTTCCATTTTCACCAGTAATCAGCACTCTTGCACCAGTAGGAGCTACTTTGCCTACCAGTTCCCGTATATGTTGCATGGCTGCTGATGTTCCAATCATTTCATATTTTCTACTGACTACTTTTTTGAGCGCTTTTGTCTCAGTAATCAGGTTTGACTTATCAAGTGCATTTCGCAGCGTAATCAGCAATCTGTTCAGGTCCGGAGGTTTGCTTATGTAATCATAAGCCCCTTTTTTGATGGCTTCAACGGCTGTGTCTATAGTGCCATGTCCGGAAATCATTACTACAGGTGCTTCTGTTTGTTTACGGATGGATTCCAGGGTTTCTATACCATCCATCTGAGGCATTTTTATATCACAAAGTATTACATCGTATTCCTGTTCCTGAATCAGGGCCAGTCCATCCATACCCGAGGCGGCATCATCCACATGGTATTTTTCATATTCAAGAATTTCTCTCAGGGTACGCCTGATGCTTGCTTCGTCGTCAATAATCAATATCCGCGGCATGAATTTTTTCTTCAAAAGTACAAAAAACAGGTCAGGTCGCAGCATCAGTTAATCCTTGCTATGAACCAAAAGATGTACTTTTGGGATATGATACAACAAGGTGTTCGTTTCTGGCTGTCATATTTAGTTTATTGGATATTTATCTCTGCCCCGCTGCATTCCTTCTCTCAATCGCCCGAAGTTAAGACAAGTACCGGCGAATTTCTGGCACTTCCATGGGCAGGTGGTCTTGATGCCTGTCAGTTTGGCGAAATTGACTTAAATGATAATGGAATCAATGACTTAGTGGTTTTCGACAGAAGGGGCAATCGTCTGT
>Ga0351834_1002_pt1 | contig 65008 bp, 47 predicted proteins | sample BONcelHFGM3001C6_FD_206754 | JGI IMG/M metagenome (GOLD analysis project Ga0351834, IMG submission 206754) | Enriched cells from coal bed in the Powder River Basin, Montana, United States - BONCAT cells FGM rep1 HSBNCT.FGM.300.1.C6 ... | reverse complement strand
AGTATGAAGCCGACTCGGTAGAATTTTTTAACAAAGAGTATCTTCCGGCACCACTTCCCGGACGAATAATTGATAAAATACAGGCGGATGTGGATGAAGAGAAGGCCTCCTATCCCAGGTTCTACTCCTATGAAGGTCTCATTGGAATTGAGAATATTTTCCCCAATATTGATTATATGGGAGGCTTCTCCATGGAGGGAAGAAAGGTTGTTGGATTCGGTTTGGCTAACCGCGATGCCGTACTGGTATTTAAACGGGATGACAAGGAGTTTGTGACCGCAAGATCTAAAACATTTATCATCCGCCCCGACCGAATCAACTCCAGCAATGCATCGGTGACTATTCACCATGATCCTGATTCGATTTATCATCCGGGTCTGGTACTTAAATACCTGGATGAAGGAAAAGAACTTTTGCTTAACAAGGATGAACGGATCTCTGTGATCAGTCCATGGTTTGATACCTATCATAAGATTGAAATCTATAGTGAAGCACTTTTCTGGAAAACGAATGAACCAAAGATCAATTTTGAGGCGATGCGTGGACCAGGGAGTTCAAGTAAAGCTACATTTGAATCCAGTAATTACTACTCGCTCAACAGGTATGAGAAACTCCAGGGGATAGATGTCCTGAATCCTCTGCAGGTCATTAAGACTTTTACGGAAAGGAGAAAGTCCAATGAGTTCACCTTGGATCAACTGGTGGAATACTGGAGGATGCCTCCGGCTCAGGTCGAGTCTCAATTGCTGCTTTTGAGTGCCAAAGGTTTTTTGATTTATGATCAGGACGACAAGATTGCAGTTGTAAAGGATAAACTGCTCCATTATGTAAATGCAAATCATGAGAAGACAGATTACGATGAAATTGTTTTCTCTTCTGAAGTTGACGGAAAAAGCAATGCTGTCCTGAATCTTGAGACCTTTGACATGAAACTTCAGGGGATTTCCGGAGTGTCACTGTCCGATTCACAGCATGTTTATATAATCCCCAGAAACCAGGAATTGATTATGAAGGAGAACCGCAATTTCCTCTTTTCCGGTAAAGTGGAAGCCGGACTTTTCGATTTTTATGGCGACAGCTGCTCTTTCGATTATGACCAATTCAGGTTGAATCTGCCGGCAATTGACACACTGGAGTTCTATGCGATCAGCAGGAAGATTGATCCCAAAACCGGACGTTATCCTATGAAGAAAGTCCAGACTGCTCTCAATGACCTGAGCGGATTTCTCCTGATCGATGATCCAAATAATAAAGCCGGACTTACGAATTATCCTGAATATCCGGTATTTACAAATCAGGATACGGCAAGGGTAAACTATGAGAAGCCTTACATTCATCAGGGGGTGTATGACAAGGACCGCTTCTATTTTGAGGTGCTCCCATTTACACTCACTAGCCTTGATTACATCGATACCGACAGCCTCGAATTTAATGGTCAGCTCGTGTCGGCAGGAATTTTTCCTGATATCGCTGAACCTCTTAAGATCAGACCCGACTTCTCTCTTGGTTTTGAACGGTATACCGATGCCAGCGGCTATCCGGTATACGGAGGGAAAGGAACATTCGTATCAAAAATTGATCTGAGTAATAAGGGATTGCAAGCCGACGGACAGCTCTATTACTTAAATTCCACCACAGTTTCAGATCACTTTATCTTCTATCCTGACAGTATGAAGGCGCTCGCAAGAGGATTCCAGGCAACAGAACAGATAGCTGCCGTTGAGTATCCTTCAGTAAGTGCCGACAGTGTAAACGAGTTCTGGCTCCCCTACAGTGATTCCATGAGTATTACATCGACCGTCAGGAACATGGTGATGTATAACAACGAATCACTTTTCGAAGGGACTCTTGGGTTAACCCCAGGGGGCTTAAGCGGGTCGGGTACTGTTAGAATAGAAGAAGCCGAGATGGATTCAAAGAGATTTAATTTTCAACAACATACGTTTGATGCCCTGATTGCAGACTTCCGGATTAAATCATACGATCTCAATACCCTGGCAATATCTACGCAGAATTACCGTGCCCATTTCGATTTTGAGCAGCGCCGGGGTGAGTTCCGGTCCAATCTTGGGATCTCCAGGATGGAATTCCCTATTAACAAGTACATCTGTTCGATGGATCGTTTCGACTGGATGATTGACAACGAAGAGATCATTCTTACGAATGAAGAAAATCAACGCTATGCAGTTCCCGATAACCTCAGCCTTTCGGAACTCATAGATGTTGGGTATACGGGAACTGAGTTTATTTCAGTTCACCCGAAGCAGGACTCGTTGCGTTTCTTTGCCCTCAGAGCCCGGTTCAGTATCCGAACGAATGTAATTAATGCCGAAGAGGTAAAAATTATCAAGGTTGCCGATGCTGCGATCTATCCTGACAGTGGGAAGGTTGAAATCCAAGAGGATGCAGTGATGACTCAGCTCGTAAATACAAATATTATTGCCAATACCAGCACGAGGGAACACAATTTCTACAATGCTTCAGTGAAAATTCTGGGGAGGAAACAATATATCGGATCGGGCACCTATGATTATGTGGACCGTACAGGTAGCCACCAGGAAATTGTGTTCAGCAGTATATCTGTCGATACTTCCGGAAATACTGCCGGCACTGGAAAAATCTCAGATTCGGCCGGTTTCATGCTTAGTCCGGAGGTGGCCTTTACAGGAGACGTGAATCTGGAGGCACCTGTTAAGGAGATGACCTTTACAGGTGCTTTCAAACCTTTAGTTGACTGTGGAAATTTAGGTTCCAATTGGGTAAAATTCTCTGCAAGGGTCAATCCCGACAATGTGAAACTTCCGGTTTCAGATCCGATCAAGAACAGAAGTTCAGAGAAGTTGCTTCTTGGCCTGGCGTATTCAAACACCGAGAATATAATTTACCCTGCATTCTTTACTCCGCGAAGGAGCTTCAGCGATACGATTATGATCTCTGCTACAGGTATGATGGAGTACCAGATACCTGCCTCCACCTATAAGGTTGGGGTTGTGGATACCACTGGCAATTTTTCCTCATCAACGCCTCACGTTTCTCTAAATACCTTTAATTGCATGATGCGGTCGGAAGGCAAGATCAACCTGGGCTTCAATTCGGGGCCACTGCTGATGGAGAGCCATGGGACCATGGATTACTATATTTTACCGGATTCGACCAGCCTTCGCCTTGCTCTGATCTATGATTTCCCCTTTGAGGAGGGAGTCCTGGAGAAGATCAGGACCCAGATGACCTCCACAAACCTTGCAGGGATCCAACTATTTAACACTCCGTTTAATTTTGTTTTCAATGAACTCACCCCCGAAAAGGAACGGGATAAACTTAAGTCGGAGATCGAAACTGTTGGAAGGTTCAGGAAATTCCCTGAAACCCTGATAAAAACACTGATCATTGCCGATGTTAAAATGAGTTACGATACGCTCACGAGATCCTTTATCTCCAATGGGCCAATTGGTATCGGTTCAATAAAGGACGGGATGGTTAACCGTTATCTCAATGGAAGAATAGAGATGTCCCGAAAACGGAATGGCGATGAGTTTACCATCTACCTGGAGATATCGCCAAACGATTGGTATTTTTTCAACTATCGCAACAATGTGATGCAGTTTATCTCTTCCGATATCGACCTGAATGACATGATCAGGGAGGCCCAACTGAACAACAACGAACTTAAACGAATTGGGAAACTATGGCGCGGTTACAGGTATACGCTTTCTACCGACCGTAAAAAACGCGACTTTATCAGGAAGTTTGAAGTGGGGGAGGAGTAAGAGACGTAAGACGGAGGACGAAATACGAAATACGAAACGAGAAATACGAAATACGAAATACGAAACGAGAAACACGAAACACGAATAACGAAACAACAATTCAATAGATGATGTGGATTGAAATTAGTGGGTTAATTCTGATTGCGTACCTGATTGGGTCGGTTCCAACTGCCGTATGGGTCAGTAAGGCCTTTTACGGGAAAGATGTCCGGGACCATGGAAGCGGAAATGCAGGGGCGACAAATACTATCCGTGTCCTTGGCTATAAGGCGGGAATCCCGGTTTTGCTTTTTGACGTATTTAAGGGTTGGTTGGCTGTTCAGCTTGTCGCATGGATACCATTCCCCGACATCCCGGTTGAGAGTTTGGTCTATATCAAAATTGGTTGTGCCGTGGCTGCTGTTCTGGGCCATATCTTCCCGGTATATGCCGGATTCAGGGGGGGGAAAGGGGTTGGAACCCTGGCTGGCGTAGGTTTGGCTCTATACCCAATTGCATTGTTGATAGTACTCGGGATTTTTATCATTACATTTGCCATCTCCAGATATGTCTCCCTTTCATCTGTTTTGGGATCGGTTTCTTTCCCGTTTATCGTCTATTTTATCACGGATGAGCGAAACCTTGCCCTGCTTGGACTTGCAGTCTTTGTGGCATTTTTTATTCCGACGACGCATTTGAAAAACATCAAACGGCTTCTGAAAGGAGAGGAAAACAGGTTCAATTTCAGGAGAAAGAAAGTTTAGAAACGATAACAACCAATGGGTGGGATCTGTTGGTTTTCAAAATTGATTTTTGTATATTTGACCGAATTTTTAAAAATTTACGATTATGAAATTTATCATCTCGAGTTCCGTTCTACTGAAGAATTTACAGGCAATAATCGGTGTGATCAACAGTAACAACACCCTGCCTATCCTCGACGATTTCTTGTTTGAGCTGAAGGAAGAAGGGTTGAAAGTGACCTCTTCTGACCTCGAGACCACCATGAGTGTCAGCATAAAACCCGATCTGGCGGAGGAACCTGGGAGTGTTGCAATTCCTGCAAAGATCCTGGTAGATACGTTAAAGACCTTTCCTGATATTCCCCTCTCTTTTTCCATCAATGACACAAACCAGCTGATTGAGATTTCGGCGGGTGAAGGGAAATATAAGTTGTCGGGCCATAAAAGTGATGAGTACCCACGCACACCAGCTCTTGAAGAGACAACATCTATTGAATTGCCCTCCGACCTGCTGGCGGAAGCGATCAACAAGACCCTTTTTGCAACAGGCAATGATGAGTTAAGATTGGTACTTTCAGGGGTTTTCTGCGAACTCTCACCTGAGGATATTACCTTCGTTGCCACGGATGCTCATAAGCTGGTCAAATACAAACGAACCGATGCCAGGTCCAATGATTCTGCAAACTTTATTCTGCCCAAGAAGCCGCTGAATCTGTTAAAGAATATCTTAAGCACGCAGGATGTCCCTGTCAAACTGGAGTACAATAAATCCAACGCTTTCTTTTCATTCAGTAACATTGAGCTGGTTTGCCGTCTGATAGATGGCAAGTATCCGAATTATGAGGCAGTAATCCCAACCAATAACCCGAATAAACTTACGATCGACAGGCTATCTCTTCTGACATCCATCCGAAGGGTGTCAATTTTTGCAAACCAGTCAACCCACCAGATCCGGTTTAAGATTTCTGGCAAAGAGCTTGTGCTTTCTGCTGAAGATATTGACTTCTCCAATGAAGCCAAAGAGCGGCTGACTTGCGCTTATGAAGGCGATGATATGGAGATCGGTTTCAATTCAAAGTTCATGGTGGAGATGCTTAACAATGCTGGGACCAATGAAGTGCTGATCGAAATGTCAGCTTCCAACCGGGCTGGCATCCTTCTTCCAGTCAATAACGAAAACAAAGAGGAAGATATTCTCATGCTGGTCATGCCTGTGATGTTGGCAAAATAGGGGCAACCCATGGGGCGCCCGTACAAAATAGGGGTGCCTCTGCAAAAAAAAGGCGACCCTCCGGGCCGCCTTTTTTTGCATCAATTGTAATAAAATTATGCTTTTTTTACATTGATTGCTTTTTTACCACGTTGGTCTTCAGTAATATCAAACACAACATCGTCGTTTTCCTGAATCTTGTCAATGATACCGCTTACGTGCACAAAGAGGTCCTTTTGACTTTCGTCATCAATGATGAAACCGAAACCTTTTCTCTCATTGAAAAATTTTACTTTACCTGTTGACATAATAGTATTGTATTAAATTAATTTAACGGGCAAATATACAATTAAATTAATAGATAGAAAATAATTTAAAAATTCATCCCTGCTTGGTAGCATCCTGTGCGTCGACCACCGCAATGGTCGTCATATGAACCACTTCGCGCACACTGCATTCCAGAGGAACAACATGGATGGGTTTATTCATTCCCATCAGAATTGGACCGATGGCATCAGTACCCCCAATCTCCTGCATGACTTTATATGCTGCGTTGCCAGAACTCAGATTTGAGAAAATCAATACGTTGGCATCATGATCGGCAATCTTTGAGAAGGGGAACTTGGATTTCCGCAATTCCGTATTTAACGCAAAGTTTGCCTGCATTTCTCCGTCAACCAGAAGGTCTGGATAATTATCATGCAGGTACTGAGTTGCCTGCCTTACCCTTACAGGTCCTTGAGTATGTTCCGACGCTTTGATTGATCCGAAATTAGAGAAGGAGACCATTGCGATAACAGGCTCGATGCCGAAGCGTTTTATCGTTTCAGCTGACAGTAATGCGGTGTCGGCGAGCGTCCTCCAGTCAGGATCCAGGTTTACTGTGGTATCGGCAAAGAAATAGGGTCCTTTTTTCGTCATCAGGATGTACATACCTGCAACCCGGTTCACACCCGATCGTGGGCCAATCAATTGAAGGGCAGGTCCCATGACTGCTCCGTATTCGCTGGTAATACCTGAAACCATGGTATCGGCTTCCCCTGTTTCAACCATCATGATGCCGAAATAATTCCTATCAAAGGTTAACTCCACGGCTTCATCCCTGGTTATCCCTTTTCTCTGTCGTTTTTGCCAGATCAACTCTGCAAATCGCTCCCTGCGTGCTTCCTCTGCTTTGCCTCGCGGATCGATGATTACAACACCGTTGAGGTCCAGATGATTCTCTGCGATGATCTGACGGATCTGATCCTCATCTCCAAGCAGAATTGGTTTAGCAATCCCTTCGTGAAATACCTCATTTGCAGCCTTCAGGATTTTCAGATTAGCTCCCTCCGGATAGACGATTCGTTTGGGAGCCAGCTTAGCTTTCAGGGTTATTCCACGCAAAAGCTGGTTCTCAAGGCCAAGTCTCCGGCTCAGTTCTGATTTGTAAGCATCCCAGTCGGTGATAGGTTTACGGGCAACTCCCGAATCCATCGCCGCCTTGGCAACGGCAGGGGCTACGGTTGTAATCAGCCTGATATCAAGTGGCTTAGGTATGAAATATTCGCGACCGTAAATCAGATTTTTTACATTATACGCTTCACTCACGTTTTCGGGAACATCTTCTTTCGCCAGTTCGGCAAGAGCATATACAGCGGCTATTTTCATCTCCTCATTAATACAGGTGGCCCTTACGTCGAGTGCACCCCTGAATATAAACGGGAATCCCAGCACATTGTTAACCTGGTTCGGATAATCAGAACGTCCGGTTGCCATCAGAATATCCGTCCTGGCTGCCATTGCAGCCTCATAGGTAATCTCAGGATCGGGGTTTGCCATGGCGAATACGATCGGGTTATCAGCCATGGAACGTACCATATCCTGGGATAAAACATCTTTGGAAGAGAGACCAAGGAATACATCCGCACCTTTCATCGCCTCTTCAAGGGTGTGGATATCCCTGTTTGTAGCAAATAATTGTTTGTATTTGTTCAGGTCGGTTCTGTCGGTTCTCAATACTCCTTTGGTATCGATCATGACAATATTCTCTTTCTTGGCTCCGATGCTGACTAAAAGTTTGGTACAGGCAATTGCAGAGGCGCCTGCTCCATTAACAACAATCTTTACATCTTCTTTTTTCTTTCCTGCTATATCAACAGCATTGATCCACCCGGCGGCTGTAATGATAGCAGTCCCGTGCTGATCGTCGTGCATGATCGGAATCTGAAGCTCCTTTTTTAATCTCTCTTCTATCTCGAAACATTCAGGCGCTTTGATATCCTCAAGATTGATGCCCCCAAAGGTGACCGCAATCTGCTTTACCGTTTCAACAAATTTATCGATCTCCCTGGTTTCGACTTCAATGTCGAAAACATCAATGTCTGCAAAAATTTTAAACAGCAATCCTTTCCCCTCCATTACAGGTTTGCCGGCATCCGCGCCAATGTTTCCCAACCCAAGCACCGCAGTTCCATTGGAGATTACTGCTACCAAATTTCCTTTTGATGTATACCGGTAAATGTCGTCAGGATTTTTTTCAATCTCCAGGCAAGGAAAAGCGACTCCAGGTGAATAGGCGAGGGATAAATCCCGCTGTGTTCTGTGTGGTTTAGTGGGAATAACCTCGATTTTCCCTGGGCGCCCTTTTTCATGATATTTTAGCGCATCTTCTTTGGTGATCTTAGCCATGACTGTCTTTTTTTAGTATTATGGATGAGCAAAGTTATTTAAAACCCTGGTTCCAATTGATTATTATGTTTATAATTTCAGGTAATAGTTAATTATTTCACAAATCTAGGAAATAATAATGTGCTTCTGGTATCATCGGGGGGATTCTTTTACTTTACTTGTGCTGTATAAGACGGATTAATCTGGCACCGTGAGGAACCACTCGCATTTCAACGTAACGTTCAATCTGTCCCAAATCCCTTTGCTCCCATAGATCCCGCATCCCGTATCGCCCTTCAAAACCCAGCGCTGTCAGATCAACTCTCAGATTCTGTGGTTTCTCAGTGAGATTGAATAAACCGATCACAAAACTTCCATCCTCCATCTCCTTGCTCCAAATCTGATGGAACATATTCTTTACCAGAGATTTAGCCTGTTTTCCCAATGGGTCCTGATTTACAGCAAGCACTTCATCATTTGTCAGCAGGTTCATTGTAAAGGGGTCGAGCTGACTTAGATCGTTCCCCAGAAGTAGCGGAGCGGCAAGCATACTCCAGAGAGTCATGTGCGTATACTGCTCGTTCGGGCTGAGTCGTGTATAATGCAGATGGGGCCCCCATCCAACCCATCCTAAAACCAGCATGTCGGGATCGTTCCAGTGTCCGGGGGTTGCAAAAGGAGAGCAGATCCCCTGACTGAATCCAATTTCCGACATACTTTCCCACGTATCGGTAATATCACCGGTAGTTCTCCAGGAGTTGCCACCGACGTTTGCGCCCCATTCCCATACATTGCCCATCCCATACTGGCAAAGCGAGTAGTGAATGTCCCTGCCGGTGGAGCGGAGCGCTTTCTCCATAACCAGGTAGGGATATTCAAGTTCCTCCTGATCAGGCTTAGGAGCTATCTGGAAGTAGGAACACCAGTCATATTTCAGGTAATCCATGCCCCAGCTGGCATACATGTCGGCATCGGCGTTTTCAACTCCGTAACTTCCTTCATAACCTCCACAGGTCGTTGGTCCGGGTGACGAATAGATGCCGATTTTTAGTCCCAACGAGTGGACGTAGTCACACAATGCGTGCATATCGGGAAATTTGTCGTTTGTTACGATTTTTCCATCGATGTGTGTATCCTCCCAGCCATCATCAATATTAATGTAGCTCCATCCATGATCGATCAGTCCGCTCTCCTTCATCGACAGCGCAGAAGATCTTACTTTCTCATCACTTACGCTCAAACCCCAGCAATTCCAGCTGTTCCAACCCAACGGTGGGGTAAGTGAAATGAGATCTCCCACCTCAATGCTAAACGGTTGTTCAACTTTTCCCACGGCATTGCTGACCATTAAGGAACAGGAATAGCTTCCCCGGGTGTTGATTTTTCCCGAAATAACACCAGATTCAGAATCGAGGTTCAGCCCTGCCGGCAACCCCTCTGCCTTATAGAGGAGAGGAGGGGCTCCGGTGGCAGCCACCTTAAATAGAAAGGGTGAACCAGGCTTTACACCAAAAATCTTTGCACTATTGATCCTCGGATGGTCCGACACCGGAGGGGTCAGGATAAACGGGAGATCCAGGATGTCAGATATCCGGATACCAGACGCTCCTTCGGTAAATGAAATTTCAGCTGATACAGGGGAATTCGGGATATTATTGATCGTAAAGGAGAAAGCATTTTTTGATCGCTTCTCAAACAGTACCAAGGTGTCTTTTTTGAAGATACAACTTCCAGTTCTGGAATTCATTACATAGATGGACATGACTCCCTGGAAGCCTTCGGCGGATGAGATATTCACGATGTAAAATCTCTTTGAAAGGGAGTTATCCTTATTAAAATCGTATCCGGTTTCGGTGAGAGCAAACCTGATATAGTCATGGAGGTCCAGCATGGAGATCTCAAACGGACCATCAAACATTCCTCCCAACCCACCAGAGTCAAACACTCTGATGGCTATGGTGTTTTCCTGATCCCATTTAATCCGTGGATCGGTCACGGCCAACCGGTAATCCCGAGGGCGGTTCCATGCACCGTAAACTTCAGCATATGAGGTATCCGGGCTCTTTTCATGATAGATGGTGTTCCCGTTTTCCCCGATCAGTGCGCCATTCAGGAAGACCTGGTCACAGTCATCAATTTTTCCCAATAAAATCTGAAGAGTGTCCTGAAAGTATCCAAACTGTTTCAGGGAAGAAGGAATCACAATGTTAAACCGGTACCAAGCAAATCCGTCCAAACCTTTGTATCCCTGTCGCTCCCAGGGTTTCAACGGGGATATCAAGGCCCATGCAGAGTCGTTCAATCCAACCTCCGACCATGCAAGATTATCTCCGGATTTAAACCGCCAGGGCTGATCAACAGGGATGTAGGAGTCCCTGTTTTCATGAGTGCAACCGGTAATGACAAACAGCAAAATAACGATGCCGAAAAGCACTGTTGTTTTCATAGAATGAGATTTGTATGTATGATGTAAAGGTAAGAAAACTTGGGGTTCTCACCGGTAATTTGTACTTTAGCATTTCACAACCATTCTCCACCAAATTATTTCGAATCACCAAACAGGATGATACAAACAAATCGCTTATTGATAGAACTCTCAAAAGAAGATCTTTTGGAAGAGATGTGGAATACTGACCCGGTAATCAAGAGCCTCCTTGTGAGCAGTGAAGACCCGGAAAGAGCGAGAGATAAATTCTTCCATTACCTTAACGACCTGGAACGCAGTTATTTTAACATCTATGCCGACAAACCCTATACACTGCACCAGGTTGAAAAGAACCAGGCCAAAGAGTGTATCCGGGTGTTGAAGAATATCATTCGCACAAAGAACGAGGATCTTACAGGTTTTTCAGCGTTCATGACTCTGTTTGGGCTTGCACACAATCATTCCAATCTGCTTGGATCGGTACGGAAAGGTTTTCTGGCCGAATTTCTCTATCTCTTTCGAGGAATAAACGGTGACCTTTTTATCGCCGACAAAGTGGATGTTTTAGATACGAAAGGACGACAGGCAGGAAAAGCGAGGTCGAAGATCCTCGATAAGTATTCGAAACTTCTGATTAACAGTTTCGCCAGGATGAAGAGTGGACTTGATCAGGATATCATCGATAAGCGGCTGAAGTTGAAAAATAAGATCCTGAACTATTTTGATGCCAGTGAGGGAGACTGGTCAAACTATAAATGGCAGCTAAGGTATGTGATAAAAGACCTGATAACTCTGCAAAGCCTTGTTCATCTTGAAGAGGATGAGATCAAGGGGCTTGAACTGGCCAAGAAATACCGCATACCGTTTCATATCACGCCATATTACCTCGCACTATTTAACGAACGTGGAAGAAATAAGTTCGATGAAGGCATTAGAGCCCAGGTGATTCCCAGTGTGACTTACTGCGAGAATGTCAACAAGAATAAGGTTGAGAAGTGTGACATGGATTTCATGGGAGAACAATCAACCAGTCCCATTGATGCGGTAACCCGTCGTTATCCCCAGATCGTAATCCTGAAGCCATTGGATACCTGTCCCCAGATTTGCGTTTATTGTCAGCGAAACTGGGAAATCAAAGATATTGACGAAGCAAAAATTACCACCGAGAAGGTGAAAACTGCCATCGAGTGGATCCGGGAGAACAAATACATCACTGAGGTATTGATCACTGGAGGTGATCCCATGACTCTGAATAACAGAATTCTTCTTCAGATCATTCAGTCGGTATCCGAAATCGATCACGTGGAAAGGATCCGGATCGGAACCCGTACCCTGGTAACCCTTCCCTGCCGCTGGGATCAGGAATTCATCAACAAGCTTTCCTGCTACAATCGCCTGGGCAAACGTGAAATCTGCATCATTACCCATTTTGAATATCCTCCCGAGATAACCCCGGAAGTTCTCACCGTGATCAACCGTATCCGTAAAGCCGGCATCAGTATTTATAACCAGCTTGTCTATACGTATTACAACAGCAAGCGTTATGAGCTTTGCTATATGAGACGGCTTTTAAAACTCTCAGGAATTGATCCGTATTATACGTTCAACACCAAAGGAAAGGAAGAAACGATCGATTTCAGGATCCCAATTGCACGGATCCAACAGGAACGTAAAGAGGAGGCCAGGATGCTGCCCGGACTTGTCAGGACCGACGAGCCTGTATTCAACGTACCGAAACTGGGGAAATCACACCTGCGGGCATGGCAGGACCATGAGCCTGTTATGATCACACCTGGCGGGGAACGGATCTATCGTTTCTATCCCTGGGAATCTAGAATTGCGATTGTAGATGACTACCTCTACACCGATATCTCTATTTATGACTACCTGAAGCGGCTTAACAACGATGGTGAGGATATCAGCCAGTACAAGTCGATTTGGTACTACTTTTAAAAAGCGAAATGGTGAAATAGCGAAATAATAGGTAGCGCCTTACCTTTAATCACTTGCTAATTACCACTTTGCCGAACACTTTCCCTGAATCATTCGAGACCTCAAGGATGTAGCTTCCCTGCTTTAATTGTTCAACGTTCACCGGCACTTTTAAATCCCCGTTGACATAAAGGTTTTTGATTTCGTAAACAACCTCTCCAATTGTACCAATCATGTGAAGGTTAACGTGTTCAATTAAGCGGGAGGTCAGCTGAATGGTAAAAGAGCCGCTGTTGGGATTGGGGAAGATAGTTAGTTTTAAGTGTTCTGCCAACTCGTTGATCCCGGTGCAATCCTTGAAGGCGATAGTAACTTCATCTGTGCCACTACAGCCATCCCCATTGGTAACGGTTACCGAGTAAGTTTGGCTCCCGATTCCGGTACCGCTTGAGTCGGCTGTAATAGTGGGTGTGATCTCGCCTCCAGGGCTCCACAGATAACTAACAGCTCCTGCGGTGGTAGCATCAAGTTCATAGGTCAACTGGGCACAGATTGCTGTATCCTGTCCCAGGTTAACCTGCGGAATTGGCAGGATGGTCAGAACCATTAAATCTTCGGCCGGATCACAGATGCCCGAACTGGAAGCCAGAAGGCTTAACGAAGCAGTACCATGTGTAATGTCCAGTTCGCCTGGAACATATATGGGATTGATTATATGAATATCTGAAAAGATACCATCTCCATCTGTGAGCCAGGTTATTTCAGTGTAATCAGATGCCGATGCACCACTGATCGTATACCCGTCGGGACATCCCGATGCATCCGGGCCGGCATTGGCTTGAGGGGGTGACTCGATGGTGAGGGTCATCTCATCTGTTACGACGATTCCGGCTTCTCCGTATGCTGTAATTGTGAGCACAACACTTCCTGCGGCAATATCTTCAGAACTTGGAGTATAGATCGGATTGTAACGTGAGGGATCATCAAATGTACCGGTTCCGTTGGTACTCCAGCGCACGGAGTCGTAGGCAATCGCTGCACTCACCAGCTGGTAGGTGCTGCCGGCGCATACCGAACCGTCGTTGCCGGCACTGGCAGCTGTCTTGTACTCCGGAGGAAAGACAATATAATCGAGCCAGGCTCTGTCGTCACCAACACTGGAGCTTTCATTCTTGATATATTCCCATTTGAAGGTATGAGGGCCTGCCATTACCGGGTAGGCGATACGTTTCCAATCGTAACTGCCGGTCCACGATCCCACCAGGAGGTCGTCAATGTAAAAGTTGAGTTTGTCAAAGATGATCTGTGAAGAAATCTTCCGATAAAAGGAGATCGAGTCATCCAACAGCACGTTGTAATTGATCTCAAGACCGGATATCTGGTTGTTGGTAATCAGACCTGAGTGGGCTGAATAATTCCCTTCCCATTTGATATCAGGATCGATTTCCCAGTCCTGGTCTCCATAGAAACTCCAGGGGAATTTCAGGAAATTTCCGGTCTCCCAGTCTTCCACAAGGAGGCCGATTGCAGTTGTTAGGTAGACCTCATCCATTCCAAATTCCCAAACAGCAACATTGTGGAATACCGTGGCAGAACCATACGGACAGGCGTCACTGACAACAACCGGAAATTCGGCGTAGACAGATTCTCCCGGCGTTAGTGTTCCGATATCATAGGTGTTGTTAACCACCACAACAAACGGATTACTTGATTCCAGGGTGCTGATAATATCAAGCGCATCATATTCTCCGGTATTTTTTGTCATGAAACTGACCGTAGCCGATTCACCCGGATCCAGCCTGCCGTTGTTGTTTCCGGAGGCATCGTTGATAGCCATCCCCATGATGGTCACTGAGGGTGCATGTGCCTCGATGCCAAAGAAACTGACAGTAGCACTGTCGAGCGAGTTAACGGCAGTTACCTGGAAGTTCACGATATACCCATCGGGGATAAAGCTGGATACGCTGAATTTGAAGGCATCCAGGATCGTTATTGACTCGCCTGCATCAAAGTTTCCGTAAAATTCTGTGCTGTCTTCAAAGGTGATATAGGGCGATTCGGTTGAGAGTGTTACATTGACATCAGTAGCTTCCAAATCTCCGTTATTGAGCATCTCCAACCCGAGAAGGATCGTTTCGCCATAGTCCATCTTTCCATTTCCATTGCCAAAAGTGGTATCGTTGATATAATCATCGTTGTAAACCACGAGGGAGGCGGGAATATGGAGATCGATGGGGGAAACATAGGTCATGGCATATCCCAAACGGTTGTCGGTCCAGCAGGGGTAAGCTTTTCCGTTGTACACATCCACACCCAGGTAATCCCCGAAGTAGCCTGTGGCCATGCCGGGAATGGGAGAAGGAGTCCAGGAAACATCGCTGACCTTCAGGTCCTCCCAGGTGTCGCCACCATCCTGCGACCAGGAGATCCAGGTCTCTGCCTGGTTGTTGTTCACTTCGCGGTTGTCGTAGTAGACCACCACAAGCTGTCCGTTGGCCTGGTCGCAGGCGATCCAGCACATGTAGTGAGTCTTGCCCTGCCCGGCCGGATCCTGATTCACCGTGACAGGTGTTGACCAGGTGGCTCCCTGGTCTGTGGATTTGATCATATAAATATCGCTTGTGGAACCTGAGTTAACCCCAGGGACCCCGATGTTTGGCCACACCACATAGATCGTTCCCCGGTAGGGGCTGTTACTGATATCGCAGGCCATCGAGGGGAATGAGTTTACCCGCTGGTTCTGTGCAACTCCTGAGGTTCTGACTCCTTTGGTGTTGTTCAAGGCCCTGACAGCCGGCTGCCAGGTGATCCCGCCATCCAGTGATTTGGCAAAGCCGATCGCCTTTTCGTCACCGGGCCAGTTGTCATAGACAGACCAGGCAGCATATACTTCGCCATTGGGTCCAGTCTTAAAATTGATCCCCTGGTTATGGCTTCCGGCTGCAGTGGCCGAACTGATGTTTACTTTAGGTTCCCAGCTCGTCCCGTTGGTGATGGACCGGGAGACCTGGATATTGTTGCTCTCCATCCATCCGCAGTAAAGATGGCCGTTGAACGAACTGGTTGGGCTGTTGTCAACCCACATATGGTTTTTATCCAGAATATTGAACATACTTCCATTGGATATCTTTGCTGATGCCCATGTGGCCCCGTTATCATCAGACCAGGCGGCTGTTTGCCCGTACTGGTTGTCGATGTAGTTGATGAAATAGCGTCCGTTCATGTTGATCAGGGCAACCGGGTCTCCCTGGTTTCCGCCCACGGGTCCCTGGATCGATCCTCCCCAGGTCAGGCCGGCATCGTCGCTCTTCAGCCGGTCTGCACCATAAAAAGTAGAAGTATTTGGCCAGTTTCCCGAATTGTTTGAATTCAAGGCATTTGAGGAGTTGTTTGGATTGACAACAATGGAGTTCTCACTCTGGTGCGAAGATTCCGTTGTTACCGGGACGTCCGGAGAATCATCCACCAGCACCCCATCAATCAGAACCTTTGTACCGGTATATGTTGCCGGTGGGATCTTGATAAATGGCTGAACGGGAACAAGACCCATCTCGGCCATTGCACGCCAGTAACCCATGTTGTCGATTCGGGTGTCGGGCTGGTATCCCGGAGGCAGGATGATATTCTCCTGAGCGGTGATCGATGGTACAAACATTAAGATCGAACTGGCAACAGCCAGCAGGGTAAATAGTTTCTTCATGATTGAATGAATTAGATGTGATTTAATGAATCTCCTGCCGCAAAGATACTAAATTGAAAAATCCTATGCGAGATCGGCAACCGAAGTGGCTTCCAGTTTCAGAATAATCGACTCCCTGATATCCATGAAGATGTTTCGGATGGGGCATGTTGCTTCATCCTTTGAATGGTTGCAAGGCTGATAGCATCGAATTGAAGTGCAGGCCAGGAACGCGATACTGCCTTCAAATAAACGAATGATCTCCAGCAGTTGAATCGACTCAGGTTCTCTTTGCAGGAAGTATCCCCCGTTTTTACCCATACGGCTTCCCAGAAAAGCATTTTTTTTCAGGTCAAGCAAAATTCCCTCTAAAAACCGTTTGGGGATCTTTTCACTTTCGGCAATCTCCTGGATAGATATAGGTCCATTCCCATATTCCCTGGCAAGTTTCCCAAGTGCCAGCATGGAATAGCGTGTTCGCTGTGTCAGCATAATTATCCTATTTTACTGATATACTTTAGTTTTTCGGGATGGTTGATGGTCAATTCCTTCCCGTTGCAGGAAATGATCTCTTCATGTTGCCACCGCCTCAATGTCATGATGACATTTTCAGTGGAACATCCTGCAAATTCACTCAACTCTTTTCTGGTCAACGATAACCTGAAAGAGTTCCCATGATACACATGCTCCGAAAGATAAAGGATGATATCCGCAATTCGAGCCTCTTTTTGTTTATAGGCAAGGCTGATAAAATTCAGAATGGCGGTTTTGAACATTTCAGATGCATACTGGTACAACATCATGGCAAACTTTGCATTCGTAGAAAGTACTTTCAGCAGGATCTCCGCCTCAATCATCAATACTGTACAGGGCTCCACCGCAACGATCGAAAAGAGGTTATTGTCCTTGTAGAACAGATTGGCGCCGCCAAGAATTTTCGGGGCACTGACGATTGTCAGGATCAGATTTTTTCTCCATTCGTTTTCATAACTGAATTTCACCACACCACTTTCCAAATAGATGACATTCGTTGGAATATTCCCCTGTTTGAGAATCGTCTCCCCTTTCTGAAACCTGAGTTGGACCGACCCTTTTTCAATCCGTTCAAAATCTTTTTCCGGGACAAATTGCAGCGCCATTCGTTTTAAACGATAAAAGGCGTCTAGTGACTCATCGTTGAACATCGGAGGAGATTATTAAAAATTTCATGTTTTGGGCTGAAAAGAATCATACAAATATACACTTAATCAATAGATATTGTGTAATATCTTTGAAAAATTAATATTTTTCTCGTGAACCTGAATCGGATGAAAGGTAACTCTCATATATACTGTCTGATAGGTATTTCCACGCTGCTACTATGTTCACTAAACGGATGGAGTCAGTTTACTCTGGATGCCCAGATCAGGCCGCGTTTCATGGTTTCGAACGGATACCAGCACCTGATTCCGGATACGGTATCCCCGGCTTTCGCAATTTCCCAGCGGACCCGGTTGTCAATTGGTTTTGAGAACAAATTTCTGAAGGTAAAAATCACTCCGCAGGACGTACGGGTCTGGGGAAGTGAGCAACTGGCCACCTCCACGGGGGTATTTGGCAATCCCGCATCGTTTGATCTGTTCGAGGGATACCTGGAGATCCAGACAGGACAGTGGGGATGGATATCCGTTGGCCGGCAGCAACTTGTTTATGATAGTGAACGGATTCTTGCTGCCCGAAACTGGAATCAGTCCGGGATCGCGTATGATGCGGTTGTTGCCAGGATGGTTTGGGGCAAATGGAACTTTCATCTTGGCGGATCCTGGAATACACTTACGGAACTCAAGTACGATAATCCCTATCCGACCGACAGGATCAAATCGCTTGACTTTGCCTGGCTTAACTGGAATATCTCCAGTATGTTAAGGGCCTCGCTGATGCATGTAGCGACAGCCGTCACCCGGTCAGATACTACCAACCCGCTTTACTGGAAGCAGACTTCCGGACTTTATGGCGAAGCAACATGGAAATCACTGAAATGCTGGGCGGATGTATATTATCAATATGGACGGAATGCACAGGGTTTGCCTGTCTCTGCATTCCTGTTTGATATCAATGCCGAGTATGCTATTAAATTTTTTACTCCTGGGCTGGGAGTCAGTTACTTATCGGGAAATAAAAATATTGGAGCAGACCTTACAACGGACCACCTTTTTGATGTTTTTTACGGCGCCAGGCACAAATATTTCGGGTACATGGATTATTTCCGGAATTTCCACAAAGATACCAAGCAGGGAGGATTGATTGACTATTTCCTTTCACTTAAGTTTATTCCCCTGAATAAGCTCACCATCCTGAACAGGATCCATTATTTTCAGCTGGCTCAGTTAAATCCCTCAACCCCATCCTGCAGAGACCTTGCTCTTGAAAACGACCTGGTGATCAACTACAAATTTGCACAGTGGGGCGCCCTGGAAAGTGGTTACTTCATCCTGCTTCCAACATCTGGTTTCAGAACCATGCAGGGCGTTGAAAAGAATGCCCTGGCACAGTTTTTTTACCTCCAATTGACTATTTCACCTAATTTGTTTACTTACTCATCGAAAGATTCAAAGCTTGATCAACCATGAAATATCCATACAAACGTCGTTCATGCAAACCGCGAATGTTAATAATGGATATTCCATCTGACCAATCAAATCAAAATTATTAACAGATGAAAAGATACCTGATAGTCGCTGTGTTGTTATCAGCCGTTTATTGTGCCGGTTGCTTTTCCGACAGAAAAAAGGAAAAAACAATCAATATTTCAGGGGCCTTTGCTCTCTATCCCATGACCGTAAAGTGGTCGGAGGAGTTCAGAAAAGAACACCCTGATATCAAGTTTAATATTACAGGTGGCGGTGCCGGAAAGGGGATGGCCGATGCTCTGGCAGGCACAGTTGATCTTGGAATGTTCTCACGAACTATTTCTGACGAAGAGAAGAAGAGAGGCGTTTGGTGGGTGTCCCTCACCATTGATGCCGTGTTACCAACAATGAATTCGGATAATCCGGCCGTAAACCGGATAAAGGAACGCGGGCTGACCCGTAACGAGTTCACCAGGATTTTCATAAGCGGGGATGCCGGTGACTGGGAACAATTTTCAAATGAACCAGGCAACACGCCCATCACTGTTTATACACGGGCAGATGCCTGCGGCGCTGCTGAGACATGGGCGAAGTACCTTGGAGGATCGCAGGAGGATCTAAAAGGGGTGGGCATTTACGGTGATCCCGGGCTCGCCGATGCCGTGGCAAAGGATCCCATCGGAGTTGGGTACAACAATGCCATTTATATTTATGATCTCAAAACCAGTATGATCAGAGATGGATTGGCTGTGATTCCGCTGGATCTGAATGAGAACGGCCTGGTTGATCAGGAGGAGAATCTCTATTCAACCCATAGAACAGTACTGAAAGCAATTGCCACCGGGGTCTATCCCTCACCTCCTGCCAGGGAGCTCTATTTTGTCTCCAAAGGAAAACCCATGAAGGCGGTGGTGATGGAATTTATCAAATGGACATTGACAGAGGGACAGAAATTTGTGGAAGAGGCAGGATATGTACCCCTGGATAGTGCGAAACTGGCCGGCGAACTGGAAAAACTTTCAAACCAATGAGACTAAGGAGAACTCTTGCCGACAGCGCCTCTCTCATCTGGATGGTTACCGGCCTCTCTCTTTTGCTGGCCATGCCTGTGATCATTGGAATAGCTTTGTACATGAAGGCCTCTCCGATACTGGAAAATCGGTCCTTGTCAGATTTGCTTTTCTCGTCGGCCTGGTCCCCTTCACACGGCAACTTTGGCTTCTGGCCTTTCATTGCATCCTCACTCAATGTTACCCTACTCTCATTTCTCTTATCTGCCCCGGTGTGCCTCTTCTCTGCCATTCACCTCACTCAGTTCGCTTCGGGCAGGCTGATGCGGGTGATGCAGCCCATTCTCGATATCCTTGCAGGGATCCCCTCTGTTGTATATGGCGTTTGGGGCATCCTGATCGTTGTCCCGCTGATTTCGTATCTGATTGCACCGGTACTGGATGTCACTTCATCGGGATATTCGCTGCTGGCCGGGGGTATTGTGCTGGCGATCATGTGCATACCCTATATGTTGAACATGCTGATCGAAGTGTTTTCGACCATTCCGGTTGGAATGAAAGAGGCTGCCTTATCGCTGGGCGCAAATGAATGGCAGATGGTTAAGCATGTGGTGTTGAAAAAAGGGTTTCCTGGAATCATTTCCGCATTCGGGCTCAGTGTAGCCAAGGCTTTTGGTGAGACAATTGCCGTGATGATGGTGGTAGGCAATCAGATCCAGGTCAGATGGAATCCGTTTGAGTCGGGGTACCCGCTGCCGGCGCTCATCGCAAACAACTATGGCGAGATGCTCTCCATCCCCATGTATGATTCTGCCCTCATGTTCGCTGCCCTGATCTTGTTTGCAGTGATATTGCTGATCAATATTGTATTCCGGTATATCATTCAGGTAAGCGTAAGACTATGAACAAACGAACGAAGCTGGAACAGCGTATTGCAAAGTCGGTCGCATGCTTTTCGTCGTGGTCGATCATGGCCATGATGGTATTTATCGTAGCGGTGATTTTTCAGAAGGGATTTAATGCCTTGTCGTGGAGCATGATCGTCGAATTGCCGAAAGGAGGTTTCTACTACGGCGGAGAGGGAGGGATCGCGAATGCCATCGTAGGATCGCTCTACATTGCGGTGGGTGCAACACTCATCGCTGTGATCCTGGGCATGCCTGCCGCGTTGTTCATCAATGTCTATCTGGTTCGTTTCCGGCGCCTTCAATCTGTGGTCAGGTATTTCCTCGATACCCTTTGGGGAATACCCTCCATCGTTTACGGTGCATTTGGCTTTACCGTGATGCTCTATATGGGGATGAACTCTTCATTACTGGCCGGAATGCTGACGGTGGCGATGCTGATCTCTCCGATCCTTGTCAGAACGTTCGATGATGTGTTAACCACTATTCCAATGGGACTGTATGAGGCCTCCTATGCCATGGGAGCCCGGAAAACCGAGACCGCATTCCAGATCATTTTCCGGCAGGGATTTCCCGGGTTTATAACAGCCATGCTGCTCGCTTTTGGCCGTGGAATAGGAGATGCCGCATCGGTATTGTTTACGGCAGGTTATACGGATATGATCCCCGAACACCTTGATGAACCTGCAGCGACCCTTCCGCTGGCTATATTTTTTCAGCTCGGGTCACCAATCCCTGAAGTTCGTGAGAGGGCTTTTGCCTCTGCGGCGATCCTGACAATACTCATCCTGGTGATCAGTGTTTCAGCCAGGTTCTTATCCCAACGCTATTCCAAAAATGTGATCCGATAACGCATGATACGATCCGATAACATCACCACAGAAAACGGTCCTATTAAAACTCTCGCTCATCAGCTCCCCGATGAACCTGCAGTAGTCATCCGAAACCTTCAGGTCTTAGCCGGAAAGAATCACATTCTGAAGGAGGTCAACCTGGAGATACCAAAAAACCGTGTCACGGTGTTACTGGGGCCATCGGGCTGCGGAAAAACAACCCTGCTGAAGTGCATGAACCGGCTTACGGATCTCTACAAAGAGCTGAAGGTTTCAGGAAATGTATTGATCGACGGGGATGACATTCTGCATACCCATGCCAACATTGCCTCCCTCCGCCAGAAAATGGGACTTCTCTCTCAAAGGCCCTACACCCTGCCCATGTCAATTTATAAAAATGTCGCTTATGGGATCAGGCTGAAAGGAGTCAGGGATCATAAGCTGGTTGCCCATGCGGTCGAAAAGAACCTTCGTGAAGCCGGTTTATGGGATGAAGTGAAGGACCGGCTGCATAAGCCGGCAAATGCTCTTTCCATTGGCCAACAGCAGCGATTGTGCCTTGCCAGGGGCCTGGCTGTCAAACCACGGATAATCCTGGCCGACGAACCCACCTCCGCATTGGATCCCATCTCCAGCAGGATCATTGAAGATCTGTTCAGGAAACTGAAACAGAATTACACGATCATCCTGGTCACTCATGTTCTGCGTCAGGCCGTACGAATGGCCGACCATGTAGTATTTATGTCGGAAGGCCGCATCGTTGAAGAGGGTGATCCAGGTCAACTGTTGCAAACCCCCCGGTCAAAACAGCTCCAGGCATACCTGAAAGATGGAAATTAACAAAAGAGGTCGGGTAACCGCAAGTTTTTCATATATTTGTAGTCCAATACTTGAATACGTCAAACTTATGCAGGTCCGAATCCGACAGTTCAGTATTTTGATGATAGCCAGCCTGATTTTTTTCAGCTCAACGGGTGTGGCGATCTATCATCATATCTGCGGATGCCCTGTTCCAACGGCACAACCAGCCATTTCTGAAGGACCCGCCCATAGTTGCTGTTCAGTTGCAGAAATACCGGCTGAACCTGCCTGCTGCACGGATGAAGATCATGACGCATGCGATGCTGAGCACCACAACAAGTGCAAAAACGAAGTGACCTATCTGAAGGCTCCGATCATCTTCATGATGCCGGTTCAGCAACTGGCTGTTTCAGAAGTATCCTTTGAGATGCCTGATTTTCTGATGCCTGATGCCGGTTTGATTACTGATAAACCCATTGATGAGCAGCTTTATATCTGCGACCACCTGATCCCTCCCCGGGCGGGCGGGTCTCTTGTCATCCTCCTTCATTCCATCAAAATTCCCTCCCCGGAAGATCTTTCTTAAATCACACTGAGTTTTTCGGTGTCATCCCTTTTTCGCCTTTGTGTGCACTTAAGCGCCTTTGTGGTTAATCTTCTTTTACCACGAAGGGACACGAGGGATAACGCGAAGGACACGAAGATCTCAGCGAATCCATGTTTTCGATATTTACCGATGGAAAAAGAAAGTTTATAACAATGAAATCAAATCAATTTATACTCGGCTTACTTTTTGGGATTGCCTCTTATTTTCCCGATGCCTTATGGGCTCAGACGATCCGTGGCTCCGTCTATGAAAAAGGAGAGCAGCAGTCAAAACTTCCTCTAGTGGGGGTCAATATCTACTGGTCTGGAACGACGATTGGTACCGTTACTGATGCCGACGGGAATTTCAACCTGGATCAGAAAGGTGTTCATAGCACCAAACTGGTGTTCAGCCTTCTGGGCTACAGAAAAGACACCCTGACGGTTGCAAAAGCCTCCGGCAGGATTGATAAGGAGCTGAAACCCGACCAACTGACCCTGGGTGAGGTGACAATCACTGGCAGGCAGGACGATTCCTTCGTATCCAAACTCAATCCGAGGTACACCCAGGTGATTACCACCGGGGAACTGCAGCGGGCCGCCTGCTGCAACCTGGCAGAAAGCTTTGAGACCAATGCATCGGTGGATGTCTCATACAGCGATGCCATCACCGGGGCGAAGCAGATCAGCTTGCTGGGCTTGTCAGGACTCTACAGTCAGATCATGACGGAGAACATCCCGCTCATCCGCGGGCTCGCCTCTCCCTACGGGCTCAGCTACATTCCGGGTCCCTGGATGGAGTCGATCCAGGTAGCCAAGGGGTCCAGCTCCGTGGTCCAGGGGTATGAATCGGTTACCGGTCAGATCAATGTAGAGTATAAAAAACCGGAGTCGAGCGAGAAGTTGTTCCTGAACGCTTACGGCAATAGCAACCTCCGGTTTGAGCTTAACGGGAATGGCGCCATCAAACTCAACGACAAGTTGAGTACGATGCTGCTTGTCCATGGTAGCAACCTGTCACACAAATTTGACCGCAACGGAGATGGCTTTATGGATACACCTCTCTCCACGACATTCATGGCGATGAACCGGTGGGACTACATCAATCCGGGGAAATATATCTCACGGTTGGCCTTCAAGTATCTTTATGAGGAGAGGAACGGCGGCCAGATGGTTTTTGACCGGAAAAACGTTGAGTTTGATACGATCGGTATCACTGCCGGGACCAAACCCTACGGGGTCAATATCACCACTAACCGGGTGGAAGGATTCTGGAAAAACGGATTCTTTCTGGGCTCATCCGGAAATACAAGTATCGGGGTGATCGTATCGGGCATTCACCACGACCAGGATGCATTCTATGGCATCAACCGCTACAAAGGTAGGGAGCAGATGCTTTATTCCAATCTGATCCTTACCACCCAGATCAGCGACAACAGGCACCGAATCTCAGCGGGGGTCAGCTATTCTCTCGATAACTACAAGGAGTCCTTTGCACAGAACCAGCTCACCTACCTTTACCAGCTCACCGGGGATACCAGTAACGGGGCGCTGTTTAAACTGGTGGGCGATACCCTGGTGAATTACATCCTGGACCGGAACGAGCAGGTTGCTGGTGGGTTTTTTGAATACACCCTGGATCTGCATGAGAAATTTGTGGTAATTGCCGGGATCCGGGCCGATTACAACAACCTGTACGGCTGGCTGATCACTCCACGCCTGCACATGAGGGCCCAGATCAATGAGAAAACGATCCTGCGGGGATCCATTGGCAAAGGTTACCGCACAGCCAACATCCTGGCAGAAAACACCAACCTCTTCATGAGTCAGCGAAAGCTGCACATTGCTCCCGATCTGGAGCAGGAGGCGGCATGGAATTACGGACTGAATTTTTCGACCGACTTTACGCTCTTCGGACGAAAAGCCGATTTTGCCTTCGATATGTACTACACAACGTTTCAGCGCCAGGTGATGGTGGATGTCGACAGCATTCCAACCGATGTTTTTTTCTACAACCTGCAGGGTCGATCTCTTGCTTTCTCAGCCCAGGCTCAGCTTACAGTCAGGCCTCTGGAAGGGCTAACAGCGTTGCTGGCTTTCCGGATGAATGATGTCAGGGTTACGGAAAGCGGTGAACTGAAACAGAAACCAATGGTTAACGCGTACAAGGGGCTCATCAGTCTTTCATACGCTACGAAATTTGAGAAATGGAAGTTCGATCTGACCGGACAGGTCAACGGCCCTGCACGCTTGCCCGATACCCAAAAGATGCCTGAATTCCTCCGGAGACCTGATTATTCGCCCACATGGTTTAACCTGCTAGCCCAGGTCACCAGGAAGTTCAAGCATTTCGATCTCTACCTTGGCGGGGAAAACCTGACCAATTTCCGCCAGATGGATCCCATCGTGGAATACTGGCTGCCATACCATACGCACTTTGACGGTTCCATGGCATGGGGACCCATCACCGGGATCATGGTGTATGCGGGGGTGAGATATACCTTAGAATAATTACAAATTAAGAATTAAGAATTAAGAAATAATCCTTAAAACAACCATTATGAAAAATCTGTTGAAAATCGGTCTGGCGACAGCTATGCTGATCTGCCTTTATGCAAGCCCTGTCCCTGCACAGGAAGTAAAAAAATCGGATACGCTGGTTGTTAAGACCTCGGCCATATGCGGACAATGCAAAGAACGAATAGAACAGGGCATGGCGTTTGAAAAGGGGGTGAAAAAGACAACCCTGAATGACGAGACCAAAAAGGTCACGGTAATCTACAACCCGTCAAAAACCTCCCCTGATGCGATCCGGACCGCCATCTCCAAACTGGGCTACGATGCCGACGAGGTGGTGGCCGAACCGAAAGCTTACGAAAAACTGCCTCCCTGCTGCAAGAAGGACCAGGCACCGCATTGACGTAAAATTTCCAATTTCAACTGATAATTAACCTAAACATTAATTTATACTTCTAAAACAATGAACACAAAATCAATGATGCTGGTAGCAGCCATGCTGTTTATCGGAATGACTTCGCTCTTTGCCAAAGATGGCAAGACGGAAGAGATCAACGTGTACGGAAATTGCAGTATGTGCAAAGTCCGTATCGAAAAAGCTGCCAAATCGGTAGAAGGTGTTACCAAAGCCACATGGGACGCAACCAGGAAAATGTTGAAAGTGACCTATGACGACACCAAGACGACTGCACTGAAAATTGAAGAGGCGATTGCCAAAGTTGGTCATGATACTGATCATGTGAAGGCCGACCAGAAAACCTACGATGCACTGCACGCTTGCTGCAAATATGATCGTCCTGTATCTGAAAAGAAATGAGCAAGTGCAGGAAATACTTAGCATTATCAGGCCAAATGATTGAAAATAAAAACAATTCGTTATGAAAAAACAATCAATTCAAGGGACATTTTATTGCCCTATGCATTGCGAGGGAGATAAAACATACGACAAACCTGGCGATTGCCCGAAGTGTGGGATGCACCTGAAAAGAGAGGAAACGCAAACAACGAAATCAGGGGGTAAGACAATTTACACCTGCCCTATGCATCCGGAAGTAAAACAGGATCATCCGGGGAGCTGTCCCAAATGTGGGATGGACCTTGTACCGGAAAAATCAGAAGATACGAGCGAAGAGGAGAAGGCCTATAAAAGAATGGCAAAAAGATTCTGGATTGCACTGGCATTGAGCATCCCGGTATTTATTATCGCCATGTCGGAATTTTTCTCGTTCATGCATCTCGATGCTCTTGCATCTCAAAAAGTGTGGAACTGGGTACAATTCATCCTGGCAACACCTGTTGTGTTTTATTCAAGTGGGGAGTTTTTTAAGCGAGGATGGAGTTCCATACGCCGGTGGGCGCCCAATATGTGGACATTAATTTCCATTGGCGTGGGAGCAGCTTACCTGTTTAGTGTCGTAGGAATGTTTTTACCCGGATTATTCCCTGATCATTTTAAGGACGTGCAGGGAAACGTACATCTCTATTTCGAAGCCGCGGCCGTTATTCTTACCCTTGTTTTGTTAGGCCAGGTACTTGAACTCAGGGCACACAGCAAAACCAATTCAGCCATTAAAGCATTACTGGGGCTTGTTCCGCCGGTAGCCAGAGTCGTTCGAAACGGAGAAGAAGAAGAAATCCCTCTTGAAGAGGTTCAGGTTGGGTACCTGTTGAGGGTGAAGCCCGGCGAAAAGATCCCAGTGGATGGAATCATCACGGAAGGGTCAGCCATTATTGATGAAAGTATGATTACAGGAGAACCCATGCCTGCCGATAAATCAGAAGGTGACAACGTTACCGGTGGTACGATTAATGGCAAAACATCTTTCATCATGAAGGCAGAGAAAGTCGGTTCCGAAACCCTGCTTTCACAAATTATTGACATGGTAAACCAAGCCAGCCGTTCAAGGGCTCCAATCCAAAAGCTGGCTGATGTAGTGGCGAAATATTTCGTACAGATTGTGATAGGAGTAGCTTTGCTAACCTTTGGGATATGGGCAATCTGGGGACCTGAACCGGCTTTTGTATATGCATTTGTCAATGCTGTTTCGGTGTTGATTATTGCATGCCCATGCGCGTTAGGGCTTGCAACACCAATGTCTATCATGGTAGGTACCGGACGTGGAGCCCAATCGGGGGTTCTGGTGAAAGATGCCCGGGCAATTGAAGAGATGAACAAGGTGGATACACTGATTATTGATAAAACCGGAACAATTACCGAAGGGAAACCTGCTTTAAAATCGTATACTTCATTTGGTAAACTTCCGGATGATGACATACTCCGTCTGGCAGCTTCTGTTGATTTTTTAAGTGAACACCCGATAGCCGAAGCAATCGTAAGGGGGGCCAAAGAAAAAGGAGTTGTATTGGAAAAACTGGAAAATTTCGAATCGGTAACAGGAAAAGGGGTGAAGGCGGTTTATCATGGGAAAAGGATTGGTTTGGGGAACTCCAGGCTGAAAGACGACTTTAGGGCAGCAATTGAAGAAGGGAAGGAGAAACAGGTAAAAGAATGGCAAATAACCGGGCAAACGGTTATGTACCTGATGATTGAAAATAGTGTGGAAGGGATTATCAGTGTAGCCGACACCATAAAACCAACTTCAGCAATAGCGATTAAGTCGCTCCAAAAGATGGGTGTGAAAGTATATATGCTTACCGGCGACAATGAATTTACGGCCAAAACAGTTGCCGGGGAGTTAAACCTGGACGGATACCAGGCTGATTGCCTGCCGGAAGATAAATATAAAAAAGTAAAAGAGCTTCAGGAAAAGGGCCAAATCGTGGCAATGGCCGGAGATGGAATTAACGATGCGCCCGCTCTTGAACAAGCAAACGTGGGGATTGCTATGGGAACCGGTACCGATATTGCGATGCAAAGCGCTGAGATCACACTTGTCAAAGGCGATCTGAACGGGATTGTCCGTGCGAGGGAATTGAGTGTTAAAGTCATGCGCAATATAAAGCAAAACCTGTTTTTTGCTTTTGTCTATAATGCCCTGGGAGTACCGATTGCGGCCGGGATACTGTTTCCGTTTTTTGGAATATTACTCAGCCCGATGATCGCTGCAGCAGCCATGAGTTTTAGTTCTGTTTCTGTTATTGCCAATGCTTTACGGTTGCGCCATCGCCATTGATAACATTCATCACCAACCCATTGAATAATAGAGAACGATGCAAGACACCGCTCATCCTTGAGTTCCTCCCGGATGGCAATGCTGCGCATTCTTTTCTAAATCCAGTTATCGGATAGACTTTGGCTTTGTATAACTCCAGACAGTGAATTTTTTCAGGGACGACTGACTGAGAATTTCTTCCTGTCGGCCTTGCAGATCTTCTTCATTGCAATCCTGCCGGTAATGAGTCCCGATGGAAGGCCGCCGCCGGGAGCTGCCCAATGACCAACCTGGTAGAAATTACTCAAGCCGGGCAAAGTCATCAGGTTTTTCTGGCTCAATGATTTCCGGTCCATCAGCCAGCCTTCGTAGGATCCCCTCCAGTTTCCTGTATACCTGACAAAGGTGTTTGGGGTAGCTACATCGATGACTTCAATATGATCTTTTATTCCGGGATATAGCTCGTTGAGGTTGTCAATTACGGCATCAGCGATTCTCTTTTTCTCGGCAATGTATGCTTCACGATCATTTTTCAGAACCTCCCAGTAATCGAAATCTGCTGTGATCATGATGGTAAAAACAGATTTTCCGGGTGGCATCAAGGTTGGATCGATGCTATAATTTCGGAGCGATAATGTTGTGATCTCCTCTTTCCCGATTTGAAACGGTTTTTTTGGTTCAAAAGTCAGGCTGAAAGGTTCATGAGAGTAATCGGCATCAATTCCGAGGGAAATGTAGACAAGGGGAGGGAACAGGATGTAGTCGGAATAGGCTTTGATAACGGCTTTGCTCATATACTGGCCCTTCAGCCAGTTGTAGATCGTGGTGTGTCCGTCGGCGGCAGAGATGATGATGTCGCCCCGCTGTTCAGATCCATCGGAAAGCCTGATTCCTACAGCCTGGTTGTTCTCAACGATGATCCCTGAAACTTTTGACTTAAAATGGATCGATCCGCCGAGCTTTATGTATCTCTGTACGATGGATTCAATGAATGCAAGGGATCCGCCAATTGGGTAGCCAGCTTTTTTATTTGCCATCATGGCCAGGGTCCAAAGCAGGAATGCACTGCACATCTCACCCCAGTCGAGTCCTTTGATAAAGAAGTTTTTCAGTACCGGGTTGGAGAACTTTTCGGCCAGTTCGCGGATAGGCTGGCGGTATTTGTAGATCATCAGGATGCTGCGGATTGAAGGTACAATATTCCTGAGGTTGAATTCAGGGGGCAATTCATTGCGCATCAGGACTTTTATATCCCTGACAATCCTGTCTATCTTCTTCCTGTCTTCCGGTGCTATGGCAAGCATCTCCGCCCGTAACCTATCGGGATCCGTATACACCGTAAAGGTTCTTCCGGCTTCATCGATGACTTTGGTGAAGTAGTCGTAGGTGACCATCTTCTTCCCCTGCACCGCGCCGATCTCCTCCCAAAGGGGGTAATAACGTGAAGAGGGATCACTTCCAACCAGCCAGTGCAGACAGCCATCGAAGGTGTACCCTTTTCGCTTCCAGCCCGTACAAAGACCACCGGCGATGGTGTTCATCTCGAAAATCTCTGTATGGTAGCCATTCATCCGGGCATAGCAACCGGCTGACAACCCGGCGATCCCTCCGCCGATGATGATGATTCTTTTGGGCATATTCTCTGTTCCTGTTAGTTATCAACCCAAAAATAACAGAAAAATTCAATAGTTCATGAATTGTATGGAAATTATTTAGGTCCAGGGGATGTCTGTGGATTATTGCGTATGTATTTTCGAATTCGAGTCAGATCATCACAATTCCAGATAATTCTTTCGTAAAAATTTCGTTGCCAGATGGTGCCACCATACGTCCCGGTTATTTTATTTATACGTTTTGTCGTCTGCATTTTGAACTGGGCGATAATTGCCCCGACAGAACCCGGTTTTGGACCGCTGGGTCGTTCGGTAGGGGCGACCTGGTTTGCGGATGTAGGGGCGACCTGGTTCGTGGATGTAGGGGCGACCTGGTTTGCGGATGTAGGGGCGACCTGGTTCGTGGATGTAGGGGCGACCTGGTTCGTGGATGTAGGGGCGACCTGGCAGGTCGCCCCTACCAATTGTACCTGTTGCGATAATTTAATGATGCCATGGAAATGATCGGGCATCACAACGAATTCATCCAGTTCAACGTTTGGTCGAATAATAGCTGTCATTCTCCATTCGTCCTCGACAATATTTCCATATTCATTCAAGACTATTTTGCCTGACAAAATCTCCCCAAACAAAATGTTGTCTACCCCTTGCGTTGCTAGCGTTATGAAATACATACCTGGTTTGGTATAATCCCAACCATGCAACCGAATGGACTTCCGGTGATGAATTTCCGGATTAAATTTTTTGATGTAAAACATACGGTGTTTTACCATTAATCCGGATTTCAATTAAAAGGTTATACGTTTTAATTAAAAAATGATCGATCGACAAACGCTGTAGGGGCGACCTGCCAGGTCGCCCCTACAGTGGATCATTGAATCGTGTGGTTGCTACAAAAAAAAGGCTACCCTTAACCGGACAGCCTTTTGATTTGGAGGAATACTTGCTATTTTTTCTTCTTCACCGGTTTCGCTGCCTTTGCCCTTACTACTGCCTGTGCGGCTGCCAATCGGGCGATGGGAACGCGGAACGGGGAGCAGCTTACGTAGTTGAATCCCTGCTGGTAACAGAACTCCACAGATGCCGGTTCACCGCCATGCTCACCGCAGATGCCGATCTTCAGGTCCTTGCGGGTTTTGCGACCCTTCTGTACAGCGATCTTAATCAGTTCTCCCACACCGTCGAAGTCGATCACCTGGAACGGATCAACAGGTAGGATCTTCTTCTCGAGGTAGTCGGGGAGGAAGCCTCCGATGTCATCCCGTGAGAAACCGAAGCTCATCTGGGTGAGGTCGTTGGTGCCGAAAGAGAAGAACTGGGCCGTACGGGCAATCTGATCTGCTGTGAGACAGGCCCGTGGGATCTCGATCATTGTACCAACCAAATGAGGGATCTCCTTGATCTTCATGTTGGTGCAAACTTCCTTGTAAACCCTGTCAATCAATTCAAACTGGTGTTTAAGCTCATTCTCCGAGCAGGTGACGGGGATCATGATCTCGGGGAAGGGTTTCTTCTTCTCTTTGGTCAATTCGGCAGCCGCTTCAAAAATAGCTTTCACCTGCATCTCCGTGATCTCGGGATAGGTGATTCCCAAACGAACGCCACGGTGCCCCATCATCGGGTTGTTTTCACTCAGGGCTTCGGCACGGCGATCAAATTCGGAGCTCGAAATTCCAAGGCTCTCAGCCAGTTGCTTCCTTCCGGATGCACTATGCGGAATAAATTCGTGCAACGGCGGATCAAGCGTACGAATCGTCACCGGATATCCGTCCATCGCTGCCATGGTTCCTTTCATGTCGGCCTTAACATAGGGGTATAGTTCATTTAATGCTTTCCGACGCTCGGCTTCATTCTTCGATGCGATCATCTTGCGCAGGAGGAAGAGTGGTTTCTCGGCATCCTGGCCATAAAACATATGCTCGGTGCGGAAAAGGCCAATCCCTTCGGCTCCAAAAGCCCTTGCTTTGGCAGCATCTTCAGGCGTGTCAGCGTTTGTGCGGACCTTCATGGTGCGAACGGCATCGCAAATTTTCATGAAGGCCTGGAAGTCGGGGTTCTCTTCGGCTGCCTTGATCATCGGCATCTGGCCATCATAGATGTATCCTTTGGATCCATTAAGTGAAATGAAATCACCCTCTTTCAGGATCTTTTCACCGATGGTCATGGTCTTTTTGGACGCTTCAATCTTTAGTCCGCCAGCTCCTACGATACAGCATTTCCCCCAACCGCGGGCGACGAGCGCAGCATGGCTTGTCATCCCGCCACGGGCAGTGAGAATAGCGTTTGCGGCACGCATTCCTTCAATATCTTCGGGGTTGGTCTCTTCCCTTACGAGGATCACCTGTTTTCCGCTTTTTTCCCAGGCAACAGCAGTTTCCGAAGTAAATACAATTTGTCCGGTAGCTCCGCCGGGTCCGGCAGGAAGGCCTTTCGCCATAGGCTTCGTTGTAATTTCGGCAGCAGGATCGAGAATTGGGTGCAGGAGCTCATCGAGCTGACTGGGTTCAACGCGTATTACCGCATCCTCTTTGGAGATCAGTTTCTCCTTATACATATCGACCGCCATTTTTACGGCGGCCGGACCGTTCCGTTTCCCGACGCGGCACTGAAGCATATAGAGTGTCCCGTCCTGGATGGTAAACTCGATGTCGAGCATGTTCCTGTAGTGCTTCTCCAGGTTGAGCTGGATCTTGTTCAGGGCTTTGTAAACTTTGGGCATCGCTGTTTCGAGCGACTGCAGGTGCATCGTATGCTCGTCCTTTCCTACCTCGTTGATGGGGTTTGGGGTCCGGATTCCTGCAACCACGTCTTCGCCCTGGGCGTTGGCCAGCCACTCTCCGTAAAAATAATTTTCTCCTGTAGCAGGGTTCCGTGTGAATGCCACGCCGGTAGCGGAGGTGTCGCCCATGTTACCGAATACCATTGACTGCACGTTGACAGCGGTGCCCCATTCATGCGGGATCCCTTCGATCAGCCGGTAGGAGATGGCCCGCTTGCCGTTCCAGCTCTGGAAGACGGCGCCAATGGCTCCCCAGAGCTGCTCCATGGGATCTTCGGGGAAGGGTTTTCCTAGGACATCCATGACCTTCTTTTTATAGATGTCGATCAGCTTCTTCAGGTCGTCGGCGGTGAGGTCGGTGTCTGACATATACCCCTTGCTCTCCTTCATCTTGTGGAGTTCGCGCTCCAACTGAACGCGGACTCCCTTGCCCTCTTTGGGCTCGATCCCGGCAGCTTTTTCCATCACAACATCAGAATACATCTGGATGAGACGGCGCTGGGAATCGTAGACAAAGCGGGGATTGTTGGTCTTCTTGATCAGCCCGTCGCGGGTGATGTCGTTCAGTCCCACATTCAGGACTGTCTCCATCATGCCGGGCATGGAGGCACGGGCGCCGGAGCGGACTGAGACCAGGAGGGGATTTTTCTTGTCACCGAAGATGGCGCCCATCTCTTTCTCAGTCTTTTTCAACGCGTCGGTGAGCTGTTTTTTCAGTTCGGGGGGGTATTTCTTTCCGTGGTCGTTAAACCAGGTACATACTTCTGTTGTGATGGTAAAACCGGCTGGGACCGGAAGGCCTATATTGACCATTTCTGCGAGGTTGGCTCCTTTGCCTCCAAGCAGGTTTTTCATTTTTGCAGTGCCATCGGCTTTCTTGCCTCCAAAAAAATAGACATATTTCTTCTCTTTCACGTCTTTTGCCATAATTGTAAGGGTTAGGGTATAACTTAAGGGTGCAAAACTACGAAGAATTTCGACACTTTCGGTACGAGCAGGTTAGTAAAATCAGTATTCGATCTTCCCGATATTGTTCATATTCCAGAGGATCCATTGCTGGCGCTCGAGCAGGTATGCCGAGGGATTGGTCGGATTTCGCCTTCGCGGATCGGGAAGGATCGCGGCAATCAGTGCAGCCTCTCCGCGGGTGAGTTTTGAGGCCTGCTTGTGGTAGTATGCCTGGGAGGCGGCTTCAGCGCCATAGATTCCTTTTCCCATTTCGATCTCGTTGAGATAGACCTCCATAATCCGCCGTTTGCTCCAGGTTAGTTCTATCAAAAAAGTAAAATATACTTCCAGCCCTTTCCTGATCCATGAACGCTGCGGCCAGAGAAAGACATTCTTGGCTGTTTGCTGGGTGATGGTGCTGGCTCCCCGAAGACGTTTCCCCTTCTGCTTCTCGTTGTATTCCTGCGCCTTCCCGATGGCATCCATATCAAATCCAAAATGCTGGAGGAAGCGGTTATCCTCCGAAGCCACAACAGCTGTTTGCAGATTCGGGGATATCTCGGAAAGAGGAACCCAATCCTTGTACAGCCTATGGGTCTGCCCCTTAGCCGGCTCCTCCAGCAGCCGGATCACCATCAGGGGGGTGACCGGCGGCGGAACGAATTTGTAGAGCAGGACAAAGAAAATGGATGACCCAAAGAAGGCAACAGCAAGCCAGAGGAAGATTTTGAAAAACCGCTGGCGAATTTTCAGGGTTTTGCCCATAGGGGGTGAAATTTTCTGGCAAAGGTACAAGGATTTGGAATTCCGCCTTGATTATCCAATGTCCCGGCTTCCTTCTTCGCTCCTGGCTCGACTCCGATGAGGTTGATGGCGAAGCCGCTGGAAGCATCGCCATTAAATCAAAACTTGATGTTTATCGGATGAATGCCGAGATCGGCTATTTCCTGGGTGAAAAATACTGGGGGAGAGGAATCGTCACCGAAGTATTGCAATCAGTTGTGATGTACGGATTCGAGACCTTTGACATCATCATCAGAGACAGTTGTATCTATTCAATATTAAAGGAAGACTGGGGCCAGGATGCCGGATGCCAATAAGCAGTCCTTAGTCCCCAGTCCCCAGTCCTCCTCTCACAATCCAAATCCCCCCATCACTCCATCACCCCATGACCCCATCACCCCATTACCTCATCCCGCTTTCTCCTCTTCGACGGCTAGCTGTACCTTCGCATAACGTTTCTTCCATCCCCAGATAAAAAATCCCAGGGCATAGAGACCGACGTTGAAGATGCTGATGGAGAAGATCCCAACACTGAAGATTCCGGCCGAGAAGATCCCGACCGAAAACATTCCCGCCGAGAAAACTCCGACTGAAAACTGTCCGGCTGAGAAATAGCCCAGTGAATAGTCGCCGGTGTCTCCTACATTGTACCCGCTGTATGCGAGAATAATTCCAAATGCCATTAAACCAATTGCAATTCCGATAATCCATAGTTTTTTCATTGTTTTTGTTTTTAGGTAGAGAACCGATTGATCGTGTTTTCGAAATCTCGTCTCTACGGGTTTGACGAGGCAATATTACGTGCAGAAAGCTTGCCTGTCAAGGGTTTTGGTACGAATGGAATCCCCGCGGGACGAATGGCAGGAAATGGGCTGAGATGAACGATTCCAAGGGATGAATTGCACGATAAATAATCTGACTAGATGCTGAGAAGCTCCTTCAGGCGAGCTGAGTTCCCCCGCGAAACGGGAATTTCAGTCGGCACCCCGGGCACAACCAACCTGTATCCCTGTGAATTGCCATTGATCTTTGTGATATGGTTGAGATTGACAAGATAGGACCGGTGACATTTGAATATCTCGGGATAGGAAGAAACAACCTTTTCGGCATAAGACAAGGTGTTTCGAAGGAGAGATGTTTGGGGTTTCCCATCAAGTAAATACGTAACGGTAATGTAATTTCCTTCCGAATCAACAACAAGCAAATCCGGGATCGCAACCCGGATTTCATCTTTTCCATTGTCTGACGCCAAAAAAACTTGTGAACCGTTCGTTGGCTGATGCTGACGATGGCCGATGCTGGCTGAGAGTTGGTCGGCACGTATCCTGTTCCTTCGGTGGAGGTAGTTTTGTTTTAAAATGGTCAAAATTGTAATCGGGATGATACCAATTGAGAGAGTGAAGAGTTGTACGATCAAAATACTTGTCAGGGATAACCTGAGATGAAAAAAGAAAGAGGTGTAAAAGATGTTGGCTAATCCAATCGTAAAAAGGATCCATAGAAGAAAAAGAAGCTCTTTCCAAACTCTCCAGGTCTCCTCATGCATATATCCGGGGAGTATCGCAGGGATCAGGAACAGATCGAAGAGAAGCACAATGAACGTGATGAGACCATACCCGGCAAGTATAAAAAATTTATCGGGGCCTGTGTAGTCGTCGAGACCAAATGGCTGAAAAATAACCATAAAAAAACAAACGAATACACTGATTGGAAGAATGATCTTCCAGCGGTTCTCAACCAAGGGGTAGCTCTGCCGAAGATAGTTAAGAATCAAATCAGAGAATTAAAGAATAAACAAAGATATGAAAGATCCCGGATGCTGCCCCTAAATCCCCTAAAGGGGACTTTCTCCTCCCTTCGGTAGGATAAAACTGCGAAGCAGAGAAAGCCCCCTTTAGGGGGTTTGGGGGTAAAAACCCCAAAACCTGTCACGAATAAGGAACCTCAATCAACAGGATATCACTATCCTCAGTTGCGGTCAGGGTCAGCTCATGGATGTTCCAGATTCCGGCGCCGTCACGCGTACTAAGATGCAGGTCGTTTGTTGAAATACCACCCTGAATAACAAACAGGTATACTCCCTGCTTTTCTCCGTGAAGTGAGTAGGACAGTTGTTCCCCTTCTTCCAGTGATGCCCTTGAAAACCATGCTTCCTGATTTATCAATAGTGCTGTTTCGTCATCCGGAGCTACAAAGGTTTGCCACTTGTTCTTCCGCTCCTCCGGGTTAAACCACTTCTGGTCATAACGGGGTTCCAGACTTTTCTCACGTGGGAATACCCATATCTGGAGGAGTTTTATAGGGGTATGGGGAAGGTTATTCCGTTCGGAATGAAAGATGCCGGAACCTGCTGTCATCACCTGAACTTCATTGGGTTTCAGAATTTCTGAGCGCCCCATACTATCGCCATGATTTAACTCTCCTTGCAGCATAATTGTGACGATCTCCATGTTGTCGTGTGGATGCGTATCGAAGCCTTTGCCTCCTTCAATCCAGTCGTCATTTAAAACTCTCAGAGCTCCGAAATGCACCCTTGACATGTCGTGATAACTGGCAAAGCTGAATGTATAGCGGGCCTGGAGCCAACCAAAATCGCCCCGTCCACGAGATTCCGACTTGTGTATAATTGATTCCATAATATCCTGATGACTAGTTTGTATAATACAAAAATAAGACTAATTCTAAATAAAACGAAATTTGAAGAAAGTTATTTTTCGTGCAGCAATTCTTCTTTCAGGATATCTCCAACAAGTCTTGGGATAAAAAAATGTTGCAATGGCTCAACGAAAATTGCCAGGGACCCCAGGGGGATCATTTTCACCGGTTTTTCCCTTTTGAAGATCATGATATAATCTGTAGAGGCTTCGATTTCGGCATGGCTTCTGGTCTTATCTGTAGCATGGATCACAAGTTTTAGGCGGGAATTTTCTGTTTGTTGGATCGTCCATGTCACTCCTTCCAATGCAATCGTGTCAATAGTGAATCTCTCTTCAGTCAATGAATTCAGATCTTTTATACCCAGAATCTCAGACATATATTGGTTTAGTTGCCTGTTTGTGATCACTCCGGAAGGTCGGTATTGTCCCGGATGAAAAACGGCCAGCATCACATCTTCCCCGGTATGACCCTCTGTTGTAAATCCTACATAGGTCCTTTTATTAATGATGTTGGCAACGGTAGCCGGCAACTTGTATTTGTCAGATGCATTTACAGCCACAGATACATCCTCAATCTCTTCCGGTGACAAATGCATGGAGGTATAGTCAAAAAAGATCTTTTCGGCATCAGTTGGGTTTGCTTTGATCATGCTGGAGATTCCTTCTCCTGTCATTTTACAGGCACGGAGCGGTTGGATCAGCTCCTGGATGGGCAGAACATCATAGGTTCCGTTCGAGCGGTGGTTCCCAAATGTAATGCCGCCGCACCCGTGATCGGGAACAATCACAACAGCTGTATTTCCATCACGGTTGGCAAAACTGATGGCCTCTTTTACGGCATCATCGAAGGCAAGAAACTCGGTGATTGTGCCAATCGGATCATTTGCATGTGCCGACCAGTCGATCTTGCTTCCCTCTACCATCAGAAAGAAACCGTTTGGGTCTTCGGAAAGGATTTTAATCGCTTTCCGGGTCATCTCCGCGAGTGAAGGAACTTCGGATGGATTTCTGTCGAGGTTGTTTGGCAGGTATTCATTGGCAAAGAGACCGAAAACCAGGGAATCGGTAGGTAAGAGCGCGTCAAACTGATCAACTGTGGTGGCTAATTTATAGTTGCGGGAGCGAAGTACGTTCATGAGGTCCAGCCCATCTTTTCGTACGGTTGGATCGAGGTAGTTCACACCACCTCCGAAAACAACATTCAGGTTGTTATAAACTATCTGAATTGCGATCGCCTCTTTATCGTCCCGATTAAATGTATGTGCCGAAAAATCGGCCGGTGTAGCATGTGTGAACTCAGATGTTACTACCAATCCGGTGAATTTTCCGCGAAGTTTCGCCGCTTCAAGGAGCGTGATAAGTGGATGGTATGTGCGTAATGAATCCACTTGAATCAGGTCTCTTTCCTTCCCTGATGAAACCGGATACGTTGCAACAAACCCGGTATTGGAGAGAATGCCTGTAGCGTAAGTGCTTCCAGTGGGTGCTGAATCCCCGATAGGGGAGTCGGAGTTAAAGGTCGATACCATCCCACAGATATGCAGATCGATTGCCAGCCGGCAATTGTCAGCAGCACAGGTTCCGAACTTGTACCATCTTGCGAGAGATAAAATACTGCTGCTGGTTCCATCGGGGATCATCAGGATCACGTTTTTTACCCGCTCCTGGGAAGAGATGTCAGTAATTGTAGCCAGAAAGAGAAAACTGAATAAGAGACGAAATTTCATTGGATGAAAATTTCAACCAAAATACAAAAATCCTCGCCAGAATTGCTAAATTTACAATCAAAAAGAACGCTATGAAAAGAATCTACACCTTAATGATCCCTCTTTTTGCAGGGGCGTTTATAGTTTTGATGGCTGGATTCGGTGGCGGGAATAATACAGATTACCCTGCCGGAGCTCCCCCTGGATACACCAACTCACCTTTCGATGGGAAAAATTGCTCCCACTGTATGGGAGGAACGGCAGTTCCTCAGGGTGGAATGATCACCTCGGATATTCCTGCAACCGGCTACGTCAAAGGAACAACGTACAACATTGTTGTTACGGCAACAGGAACGGGAAATAAAGGCTTTGAGCTTTCTCCGCAGAACAACTCCGGTAACATTCTGGGAACGATGATTGCAGGACCTGAAAGCAAACTTGTGGGAGAGGGGAAGTACATCACACACAAACTTGCTTCTGAGGATAATACGATGACCTGGTCGTTCCAGTGGCAGGCGCCTTCAATCGGAGTTGGCCCCGTCACCTTTTATGCGGCGGTTGTGATTGGACAACAAAACACCAAAACAACTACGTTGATTGCCCCGCAAAGTACATTGGGTATTGGGGATCAAGAGATGACTTCTACCGTAATCTATCCAAATCCGGTCGTTGACAGATTGAATGTTTCGTTTTCTGCAACCGGATCGGAGTTGTTGACCATGGAAATATTTGCCACCAGCGGTAAAATGATCTCCAGGTTATACCAGGGTACATCTTCTCCCGGTAAACAAACAATGGTATTCCCCATCAATCTGGAGGCTGGAATTTATTTATTGAGAATTGGGATGGAAGGTAAAACCCAGGTTCAACGATTCGTAGCTCTATAGCGTGTGGCTGTGTCAGTTATTTCTCTTTGTTCACCTTTGTGTAACCCTTTGAGTCCTTCATCGGTCGTTTGGTGAAGTCCGTTTTACGGCGAATACGCTCGGCCAGATGTTCGTCGTAGGCCTTTTATTAGAAATACGAAATACGAAATACGAAATCAATTCTTAATGAATTTGGTTCTGATTGGTCTCTCTTCTGATGTGAAGTTGATCAGATACATTCCGCTGGACAGACTGGTAATATCGATTTTGGTTTCTCCCTGCAACAGTTTGATCGTACGGATAGTGGATCCCTGAATATCTGAGATTGCAAGGGTGCCTGCCGATTCACTTTTTATATTGATCCATGTTGATGCCGGATTGGGATAAACCGACAACCCAGGGTTGGCGAATTTTTCATCCACTGCAATATAGGTGATCTCAAAGCTCTGTTCAGGGGAGAATTCGGATCCTGTAAGTGAGTGATCCAACGCCTGAACGCTCCAATAATAGGTTCCGGCCGGGAGATCTTTCACCTCCCAGGAGATGTTTTGGTTCACATTTCCGATCGCATAAACTTTGTTGTACCCACTGGCGGAATTTGACAAAGGCGCAAAAAAGTTAAATGATGATGGCATGTCGCCAAGATAGATATTGTAGGTGAGAGCCGGTGATGGAGTGTTATCATCAGAAGCGGGCGACCAGTGGAATGTGGCATCATTGAGGTCAATATCAACTCCCAATTCCTGTGGGTAAGATGGGGGATTGTTGACGCCAAATTGGTTGGATCCCAGAGAATTCCTGAACAACTGTGTCATCGGAAGGCCTGTTGTCATCTCGGCGATACCTGTGAGAATGATATCAGCATCCCCGTCGTTGTCGTAATCACCCATACGGATCTGGCTGAACGACCTGGCAGGGAGACCGGAGTGATAGATTGTAAAGTGGCCGGTCCCATCATTCTTATAAAGTTCGGTAAGGGCATCCCCACAGCAAAGCGATCCGGTGATAGCCAGGTCGGGATCGCCGTCATTGTCAAAATCTCCGGCATCAATCTGCCCAACCCATTCACCCTCAATTTCGCTGGAGATTTTAGTGAAGGTGTCATTCCCATCGTTCCGGTAAACCCGGGCAATATAATTTCCGATGAGGTCGTTACCCATGTATATGATATCCAGATCCATGTCCTTGTCAATATCCAAAAAGATCATGTCTCCGTATGCTGTGCTGTCGAAAGGGATTTGTGTGTCCGAAAAACTGCCGTTTCCATCGTTTCGAAACAGTCTGCTGGCATAGGTATATTCAAAAAATCCTGTCACAAACAGGTCATCATCGCCATCGTTGTCATAGTCTCCGAAGGTATAGGATGAGTTCAGAGAGGCAGGCAGTTTGGCATCCATCCTGGAAAAAGTCCCGTTGCCGTTGTTGTGATAGATGCTGGCTACGGGAGTATTGTAGGTGGAGTCACCTGCAACGAAAACATCCAGCCATCCGTCACGGTTCTCATCCAGCCATAGCACCCTCCCCAGGGTGATGCCGGTAAAGTCAGATTCAACAAGAGTAAAGACACTGGCATCGTTCCTGTAAAGCAAAGTAGCTCCCTCGCCTGCGCCATTCATACCACAGATCAACAGATCGAGGTCGTTATCATTGTCGTAGTCTCCCCACCGTGCCAGTCCATTGAAAAGAGTTGGAAAATCTCCGGCTATCTCAGTAAACTGACCGTTACTGTTCTTATAAACCATGGTTTTAGAACTCCAGTCGGCAAGTTGTCCGTTTACCACAAGATCAAGGTCTCCGTCGTTGTCAAAATCGCCCCAGCAGGTGCCTCCGCTGCTGATGCCGGGGATTGAAAGGGGAATTTCCTGAAAGTTTTGGCTGAAAAGAAATGAGTTAAAGAGAATTAGAGACGCTGAAAGCAGATGTTTTATTGTCATGAAATGTATATATGTCAGTTTTTCTATATGCAAAGATACTATTCTAATCTAATTCCCTTATTTCGTATTTCCGTATTTCGTATTTCCGTATTTCCTTTAAAGTATGGTCTCCAGCACTTCAATCAACCTTCCCACCTCTTCCTGCGTATTATAGTGAACCAGGCTAACCCTTACCACGCCATCCTGCTCTTCCAATCCCAAATCCCGGATGATCTTTTTCGCATAGAAGTCGCCGTAGCGGATGCCGATCCGGGAGGGGTCTACCCGGGTGACAATCCCGGAACTTTTTAACTGGTCATGCACGAATGAGATAGTGGGGACTCTTACTTCCCTGCTTCCACTTCTCTCTCCAATAATCCTGATCACGGATTTTGTTTCCAGGTACCGAATCACTTTTGTTGCCAGTTGCTCTTCGTGACCGGCAATCAGATCATAACCTGTGCGGAATTTGTTGCGGGATCCCGTTGAAGGGTCGTTCGGGAAATGGTGATCATGCAACTCCGAAAAATAGGCTGGAATGGCTCCCAGACTGTAAGTCAGCTCAAAATTTACATTCCCGGGTTGAAATTTATAGGGTACGTCCTCTTTGGTGAAAAAATAATGATTGATCCCTTCCATTTCCAGCAGCAGGTCCAGTTTGCCGTAGAGCACTCCCAGGTGCGGACCGAACACTTTATACGTGCTGAAGACATAGAAGTCGGGATCGCTCTCCTGCACGTCGATCAACCTGTGCGGCGCAGCGGCAACGCCATCGACACACAAAAGGGCTCCTGCCTGATGAACCATGGCGGCAACCTCTTTGATGGGATTGATGGTTCCCAGGATGTTCGAAATGTGAACCATGGCAACCAGCCTGGTTCGGTCTGTCAGTAAATCCCGAAGATCATTCATCTCAAAACGCAGTGTTTCGGGGTTGATCTTCCAGGTTTTAATCACGATTCCTTGTTGCTCAAGGTCGGTCCAGCAGCTGACATTGGCTTCATGGTCGGAGTTGGTGACGATCACTTCATCACCCCGTTCCCATTGCCGGCTGATGCAGATGCTGAGAATCCTCAGCAGCATGGTTGTAGATGCGCCGATGATGACCTCTTTCGGATCCCCGGATCCCGTATGGCGTATCATGTCCTACATCCCTCGTCCTTTGCCAATTTCCTTATCATCCCTTTATAAACCGAAAGATGGATGGGTATGAGGAGGTACCAGTACATGCGGCCGGAAAGCCCTTTAGGCCTGAAAGTGGCGGTTTGGGTGAGTGTGTTGCCAACGATACTGAATTCCAACCAGGCTTCACCTGGCATTTTCATTTCGGCAAAAAGCAGGAGCCGTTTTTTCTTCTTATCAGCAACCAGTACTCGCCAGCAATCGAGGGTGTCCCCGGCATAGAGTGTGTCGACAGACCTGCGGCCACGAATCAACCCAACACCTCCGATCATCCGGTCGGCCATGCCCCTTAGTTTCCAGAGCCAGTTTGCATAATACCACCCTTTTTCTCCCCCGATCGACCATATCCGGTTTGTGATCTTTTCCACGTCACTAATCTCAACAGACCGGATATATTCGAAGCAGCCGTGCTGAGGAATTTCAATGTACTTTGAGAGATTCGGACTGACTCTTCCACGTGTCATGGCATCAGTCCAGCTGGAGATGATCGAATTCTGGCGGATATTGACAAAAGCCTCCTCAACAGCTTCATAAAATGTCATAGGACAAACTCCCAGAAGCCTGTGCAACCTGTCGTTTCTTGCAACAACTTCCACTTGCATGCTGTCGACAAGATGACTGGCCAGGGAAAACGAGGCAGGGGTGAATAGAAAAAGCCAGACTGAAGATAACCTGGGGAACAATACCGGCATCGCGATCACCCTTCGTTTCAACCCCCTGATGCGCGCCAGTTCCAATATCATCTCCTTGTAGGTCATTACATCCGGACCACCGATGTCGTAATTCCTGTTAAAGCACTCGGTTTTAAACAGCACTTTCTCAAGGCAATAGATCACATCCCTGATGGCAATAGGTTGGGAACGGGTTAGCAACCAGTGCGGTGCGATCATCATCGGCAGTTTTTCAACCAGGTTGCGGATGATCTCAAACGAAGCGCTTCCCGACCCGATGATGATTCCTGCTCGTAACGCGGTGAAGTTATAGGTCCCGTTTTTTAGGATATCCTCCACATTTTTCCTGGATGCCAGGTGTTTTGAGAGTTTGGGATCGTTAGCCATTCCGCTCAGAAAGATTACATGCTGCACCTGAGTTGTGTTCATGTAATCTTTGAAATTGTGAGCCGAAATCGCTTCGGCCAGATCAAACCCATTGGCCGTAGATGTCATCGAGTGGATCAGGTAATAGGCTCCATCTATCTCTTTCGGAATGGCTTTCAGGGACTCCTTCTGAAGGAAGTCTACTTCGATAACGGTAAGCCTGGAAGCCCAGTCGGGGTCAACAACCATACGCCTTCTATCCCGCACACAACAAATCACTTCGTGACCGTTCTCAATCAGAACGGGAAGCAATCGTTTCCCTATATATCCGGATGCGCCGGTAAGGAGTATCTTCAAAGGTTAACTGGTTGGTTTCTCAAATCAAAGATACAAAGATAAATGCAAACATCTATATTTCTGTATGTTAATTAGTTCACAATAAGAAAAATCTATCTTTGCAGGCTCTAACCTGATCACATCGTATGAAACCTGTTCTGATAGCCGGCATCTCCATTGTCAACCTCGCACTGATCTCCTACACGATTGCCATCATTATTCAAAGCAGGAAGAAAATGATGTCGAGACAGGTTCTGACTTTTCTGACAATTGGTGTTGTATTTGACGTCGTCGCTACCATCTGTATGATCCTCGGCACGGAAGAGGGGCCCATGACTTTGCACGGTTTTATCGGATATTCATCCCTAACCGGAATGATCATCGACACGATCTTCTCCTATCGGTTTGTTAAGCAAAATGGTATCAATGCTTCTATCCCGAAACGATTTACCAGTTGGTCGCAGGTTGCCTATTTTTACTGGATCATAGCGTATATCACCGGAGCGATCATTGTGGCAGTCAGGTAGAGGCGCAGGGCACAGGGCACAGGGCGCAGAGCGCAGAGCACAGAGCACAGGAGAACCTAGAAGCAAACAGCGAACAGCGAACAGCGAATAGCGAACAGCGAACAGCGAACAGCGAATAGCGAACAGCGAACAGCGAAATTTCCGGGAAGTTAAACCTGATCAGTTCTTCGGCAAAATCATACAAAATTTACTTCCTTCTCCCTCAGTACTTGTCACTGATATTGTCCCATTCAGGATCTCAATATACTCCTTACACAGAATAAGCCCCAAGCCAGTGCCTGCCTCCTTCTCGGTACCGCTGCGCTTGAAGGACGTATCAATCCGGAAAAGGTTTGGGATCTCTTTTTCAGGGATGCCTATACCCGTATCCGAAACACACACCTGTAGTTTCGCTCCTTGTGTTTCAGAGGTCACTGTGATGGCTCCACCTGTCGGTGTAAATTTTATTGAGTTATTGATCAGATTTTGGAACAATGATCTAAGTATTTGAATATCAGCCATAATTCTGATCTCTGGATCGATATGGTTGACCAGCTTCTGTGATTTCATGTCTGCGCGTGTCTTCATGGTTTCAAAAACATCCCTGACCAGGTCAAAAAGATGAACCTGTTCCGGATTGTTGGCCAGTATCTCGCGTTTGGTTTGCGTCCATTCTAATAGATTGACAATCAATCCATATGTATTTTGAGCACTTTTCCGAAGGTTGTGAATAATTCCCCGTCTCGTCTCTTCGTCAATCTCCTCATAATTTTGATCGAGTTCATGAAGGAGACCCAGCAGGCCGTTGAACGGACTCTTCAGGTCATGTGCAATAATGGAAAAGAATTTATCCTTTGTTTGGTTTACCTCCTTCAGTTGGATATTTTGTATATCCAGCTGCCTGTTTAATTCTTTTTGTCGATTCCGGCTTCTGAGGATGACGAAAAGCAGGATTATGATCAGCAGAAGAATCGTAGTAATTCCCGCCACAAACATCCTTTGCCGCGAGATGATTTCCTTCTTTACTTCGTTCTCCTTAAGAAGGATCTGGTTTTCCGATTCTTTTAATTCCAACTTGTGTGAAAATTCTGTTTCTGCAACACGATCTGTCAATTGTTCGCTGTAGAGACTGTCCCTTAGAATGCTGGCCTGATTCAGATAATAGTTAGAGGCCAGGCAGTTTCCTTTCCTGGTATGGATACTAGCCATGGTTTTGCAGGCGTTCAGTTCGAATCTGAGTAAATGATTATTTCTGGCCATTTCCAGCCCTTCAAGAGAAAATGATTCAGCTTTTCCGATCTCCCCTGTTCTGAAATAGATGGTCCCGAGATTAACAAATAGAGCAGTCTTCTCGATGGTGAAATTATCCAGGATAGGTGATTTATAGACCATCAGGTAGTATTTTAACGCTTCCGGGTAGTTTTCTTCGTCCATAAAAGTATTCCCGATGTTCAGGTTTGTAGTCAACAGAACGGAGTAATTATTGCTTTCTTCAGCCAATGATTTTGCTTTGAACATATACATCCGGGCAGAGTCATAATCCTTTTTTACATCGTAGTAGAGGTATCCCAGGTTGTTCAGCAGACTGAGTTCGATACGTGCATTGTTGAGTGAGTCATTCAACTCCTCCGTTTTGGCGTATGCTTCTCTTGATTTGTTAAAATCCTTGATATAGCTGTATTGGATGCCAAGCCTCAGGTATGTGGTTGTAAGTTCGACCATGAGGTGGTTTTTTTCACAGATTGATTTTGCCTCCAGAAGGTTTTGAATCGCAGCGACAAAATCGCCCTGATAACCATCGATAGAGGAGATGTCTGACAGGGCTTTTGCAATTTTTGAAGGATCGGCCAGTTCCTTTGCATACTTAAGAGCGAGCAGCTGGTATTGTTTTGCACTGTCAAGCAGTCCCTGGTTCATGAATAGCACTCCAATATTGCTGGTGACGGTAGTCATGTAATTCAGGTCATTTAATTCACGGGCATATAAGAGAGCTTTCCGGTAAGGGATGATCGCCTCGGGATACCGGCTCTCCATCCATAATTCCAATGCCTTCCCATTCATCCCCCTCATCATCCCAGACTTGTATTGCAGTTGTTCCGAGAGTGCAAGGCCCAGGTTATTGTATTTCACAACAGAATCCATCTCCGAAGGATACCAGCTCTTTGCATAATCCAGAAGGAGTTTCGCCCTGATGGTGTCTCCGTTAATGCTTTCTTTGAGAAGAGTTAACAGACTGTCCTGTTTCTGATCCTGTGCTTTTGCTGAAAAACTGATAACAGCAACGAGGATACTTAAGAGAGTGGTTTTGAATAGGTACTTCATGGAGAGGCAGGTTGTGTGTTAGTTCGCTTTAATTAGTTTTCTGATTACCGTTTCAGAAGTTGTCCGCACGATAATGAAATAGAGTCCGGCCGGCTGGATGACCCCCGATTTATCGGTTCCATTCCAGGTGAATCGGTATCTACCGTTGCCTGAATAGCCGGGGGTCAGTGTGGCAACAGCTTTCGACCGGGCATTCAGGATCTCAACAGAGAAGTAGGTCTCTTCATCGGGTGTCAGCTCAAAAGTGACTTGATCTGTAAACGGATTGGGATAGATACTGAGATCTTCTGCAGGGGTTTTTGTTTGTCCAAGGATGATATATACAGAATCTGCAGCAATGATCAGATTCACTGTATCGATCGAAGTAATGATCTCCAATGTATCATAAACAAGGGTCCCGGGATAGGCATCTGAAACAACCCATTGAACCGTTTCGGTCAGGTGTTCCCCTGGGTTCAGTGTTACGGGATAGGTAGGAATGGAGGGGGTAATATACCAAAAGACATAGGGTCCAACCGGGAAGCCATAAGGTTGGATATACAAGATGTCAACGGGATTTGCCCCGGTGTTCGAAATTGTGAAGGGCACTCCGTAGATCACAGAATCAGGATCTAGGAAAAACAGGGTATCGGGTGTGACTGTAATTTCAAACGACAGAGGGCCAAGTGTACCGTCTTCACTGACATTCTGTGCAAAAACATCGCTGTTCCCGGTTCGGCCGTCGGCCCAGGCAACCACCATCTGTCCGCTCAGGAACTCTCCGGCATCCAGCTTGCCTTTTGGGCTGGCAACCGACGAGACATCAACCGGACTGGTTGTCCATACCTGACTGCCTGCATCATCGAAGCGAATCGACCTGACTGCTCCGTTTGTCCCGCTGGCAGCATTGTAAATATATGAAACGACTCCTCCTGACCCAAGAGGGGAGAGGTTGATCAGAATCGGATTTTGTGAGCCAACAGGGACGAACTGCTTCCCGTTACTCCCCCACAGGCGGCTTCCGGCGAGATCGATACGCTGACCAAACAGACCGTACTGACTCTGGGCAAGATTTGTCTCCCTCCAGGCAAGATAAACATCGTGGGTTGATTCATTGGCGCACATCGCAGGTTCCAGGCTCAGGGTAGCCATGTTCGTGGTAGCTTCAAACCCTCCCAGAGGGAATCCAACTGTGGCATTTTCATCCACGTGCTGAACAAAGGTGCTCAGGTGACCGCTGGTCTGCTCATAGAACCAGCAAACCCACGCACCGCCTGCTCCATCGGCCACCGCCTGTTGGTGTACATAACTCTGGATAATGCCACCGGTAAAAAGCAGGGCATAGGTTGGCCAGATGGCATTTCCGTCCTCATCTAAGCGCTGGGCCAGAATATTCCGGTTGGGTGCCCAGTAAGGTCCCCACTCCTTATAGAGGGTGACAATCGCACCTCCGGAGCCATCGCTGACGATCTGCGGCCATGCAAAATCGAATCCTGTCTCCCCGAGCACCAGGTCGCTGCTCCATGATTTCTGCCCGGATGCCGTGATGCGTTGAACGATGACCTTGCTGTCGCCGTTGTCGACTGCCTTCGGCCAGGCTACATAAGCCCCTCCATCGTCTGTTGCCAATAACTTCGGGTCGGCATCGAAATCGGAGTCGTTAGAGAGTTGGATCCCGTCGTCGCCCCAGAGAAATTCTCCCGAAGGGGAGATTTTATAAATGAAGGCATCGTTGCTCCCGGTCCGGGTATCCTGGAAGGCGATGATGCAGCCACCATCAGACGATACTGTCATGTCGTAGTCGGTGATCCAGGTCATGGAGGGGTGGTTGCTCACCAGAAGCCCGTCATTGGCCCATTGCTGGTTGCCTTCGATGTCGAAAAGCTGGATGCGGGGATAGTAATTACCTCCCGCTTCAGCCGAAAACCAACTGATAAACGTGGTGCCGTTTGGATGGGTGGCCACATAGCACTGGGTTTGATCGCCCGGCATAAAGGTAACCTGGTTATTGATCATGGGGCTAGTGCTCCACTGGGAGAAGGCGAAATTAGACAGGAGGACCAGAATCAGAGATCCTGTTAGAAGGGCTTTGGTATTCATTGGGAGTGGGGTTTGGAATAATCAAAGTTAAGAATTTTAGTTCGGATTTCTACGGAAATTTTCAGATTTCAAGTATCTTAGACTTAATCCTACTAGGTCTCTCAATGATTCGTATACTCTCACTATTACTCTGCATTAGTTGCCAACTGCCCACTGCCAACTGAATGAAAGGATCAGCGATCAGCAATCAGGGATTTGGGAAGCGTTATTCATTCATGGGCAAGGAGACACAAAATGTACTTCCGGTCTTCTCTTTACTGGCGACGGTGATAGTTCCTCCCATAATATCGAGGTACTCTTTGCACATGACCAGCCCCAATCCTGTTCCGGCTTCATTCTCCGTTCCTGAGCGTTTGAAGGATGTGTCGATCCGGAAGAGAATTCCTATCTGATCTTCACTTTTTTTTACCTTTACTGGCTGATGATGTATAGATATTGTGACAACTTGCACTACTGATATGGTATTTTTGAGATCATGCCCGGTTTTTCTCTGCCTTTTGATGGCTATCTCAGCCACTTGCCAACAGCACCTACCAACGGAAATGTTTGATTCCATTTACCAGAATGCTTTCCGTGCAGTCGGTTCCGACAATACGAGTGCTATGAAGGGTCTTCAATTGCTTTTACCGGATAGTATGGATCATTCTCCTGCTCAGACTGCCCGGATCAAGTATTTGCGATATAGCATCTCACACGCCTACGAACAAGGACTTTCGGCTGTTGAGGAGCGTAAATTTCCGGCACACGGTTTTCACGAATATATTGATTCATTGATCTTTTTGTCCCGTCAGTATCTTGACCGATCTATGCCCGATAAGGCCATCCCGCTACTTCTGGAAGCCATCAGCAGCTTGTCATCGAAATCTGAAAAGTCGGGATTGCACACAATCCTGCTTTCGGAAGCATACCGTCAAAAGCAGGAATACACCAAGGGCATTGCTTTGCTGAATGGGTTATTCACAGGGAATGAACCCCTCCCGGATGAAGAAAGGGCTTATGCATACAACCGGATGGCGGCTCTTTACAATGAGTGGGGCCAGCCACCGGGCAGCTCCAGGGACTCGGTTTTTCATTATTCCGAAATGTGTTTGGCGCTTTCCGAACGGATTGGGAGCATCCCGAACATGGCTGCTTCACAGAATGAGTTAAGTTTTTTGTTTATCAGGAAGAAAGAATACGACAAGGCGTTGAAATTGTCATTGGAATCGATCCTGAACTTCGAAGCAGCCGGCATGCCGTTCCATGCCATGAATGCCATGATCAACCTTAGCCAGATTTACCGCGCGGAGAAGAAGTTTGCATTAGCCCTGAAAACCGTTGACAGAGCGATCGGGATGAGTGAAATAAAACAGAACCCAAATCTGTACCTGAGGTTGTATTGCGAGATGGCAGAGATCTATAAGTCGTTGGGAGACATGAAGGAAGCGTATGAGATGCTAAGGATCAGTTACCGGCTCCAAGGGGGCTTTTTCAGGGACCGGATCGATATGCAGATCAACGAGCAATCAGCGAAATATGATCTGTTGGTCAAGGAGCAGAAGATCAAGGAGGAGAAGCAGATCAATGCGTTTCAGCACAAGCAGCTGATCCTTCTTATCATACTACTGTTTAGCTTTTTTTTGGCATTCGTAGCGGCACTTCTGTATTTCCGGCTGAGAAAGAGAGGATCTATCCGGCAAAAACTGATGGAAGCGGTGGTGGAAACGGAGACCCGCGAAAGAAAACGTATTGCACGCGATCTGCATGACGGGTTAGGGCCCGAGTTATCTGCCATAAACCACTATTTTCAGGCTTTCCTGGATGCCCGGCCCGAGGATAAGGAACCGATACGTGACCGGTTGCAACAGGTGATCTCCGGATCCATTGAAGAGGTGTCACGGATCTCGCACAATATCAGTCCTCATGTTCTGGAGAAACATGGACTTGAGATGGCAGTGAGCAATTATTTTTCTTCCTTTTCAGGGAACAGCGGGATACAGATCAATTTCCGGGCCGATCTGCCCGAACGGTTTGACCTGACCAAAGAACTGACCCTTTACCGATGCATCACGGAACTTTTCCACAATACCCTGAAGCATGCCGGGGCGACACACGTACTGCTAAAGATCTGGGCAGGCAGGAATATGATTCGTATGTTTTATAGCGATAACGGGAAGGGTTTTCTGACCGGGATCAATCCTGTCACGGGTATGGGACTGCATAATATCCGGCACAGAATCGAGTCATTTGGGGGGAAGTTTGACCTGGAAAGTGCCCCGGGTAAAGGGATCAAAGCAACTATCGAATTACCTATCTGATCACACCATGGATATTCAGATTGCTATCGTCGACGACCATGACCTGTTCCGTGAAGGACTGAAACTGGTCTTGAGCCAGATAGAAGGATTTCGCGTGGTGTATGATACTTCCGATGGTTTTCATTTTTTGGAAGCACTCAATCACATCCCGGTTGATATTGCATTGATGGATATCGAGATGCCCCTGATCGGCGGTGTTGAGGTCACCGAAAAAGCGCTTCAGCGCATACCTGGTTTACACGTCGTTGCCCTCAGCATGTTTTCCGATACAGGCCATTACACACAGATGATCCAGGCCGGCGTGAAGGGGTTTGTGCTGAAGAAAGCCAATAAGTTCGAACTGGAACAGGCCATCCGAACTGTCTATCAGGGCGGAAATTACTTCAGCCAGGAGATCCTGCAAAAAATGGCTTTCCGTTATGCCGGTTCCGCGCCCGATGATCAGCTGACGGAGAGAGAGCTGGAGATCATCACGCTGATCTGCCAGGGACTCACTTCACAGGAGATCTCCGGACGGCTTTTTATAGCTGTCAAAACCGTTGAAACACACCGGTCAAATATTTTTCAGAAGACAGGGGTGAAAAATATCGCCGGACTGATCATGTGGGCCATTAAGAATCAATACTATTCCGTGCAATAGACCTGGCCCGGTACTAAGGGTTTTCCCCGATCTGAAATGGATGATTTCCCTTCCCCGATTCCATGTTTCCCCTCTTTTTTACCGGGTGATTGAACCCTAATTTTGCACCTTATCCCAAATCCCGTATCCCGGATCCCGTATCCCGTATCCATGATCAACATCGCCATCATCGATCCGAGCAAAACATTCCGTGAAAGCCTGAAAATCATGCTGGAACAGATCGATGGGTTCAGGGTGGTACTTGTCTCATCCGATGATGGGTGCCTCAGCACAAAAGACGGCGCCAGGGCACATATCGTGTTATTTGATTGCAGCATAAGTCCGGACCAATGGAGTGAAGTGACGAAAATTGCATTGTTCACCGGGATGCCATACAAGGTCCTGCTCCTGACAATGTTCAGGGAAGAGTTCGTTGCATGCAACTATATTGACAAGATACTGAAAAGCTCCGCGAAAAGCGAATTTGAATTCCGGATAAAGCGCATGATGGAAACGCAGGAAAGTGAATTTCCAGATGTATACCTCAAACTTGATAGATCATGAATAGCATTCAGACAATCCGATCTCATTTCGGGGCCGTGGCCCTGTGCATCATTACCGTCATCATCCTGTTATCTGCAGGGTGCAAAAAAAAGACCACCGAACCCGAGAAGCCTCCTTTGCTGGTGATCGATCCCAACGGGATCGTTTACGATTACGACTTCAACGCCTATAACCTCATTACAATCGGGGATCAGGGGTGGTTACGGGAAAACATGAAGGCCATTCATTACAGTAACGGCGACTCAATCCCACACATCACCGGGAATTCGGAGTGGGATAACACCTCTCAGAGCGCCTGGTGCGATTACAACAATGATACCGTGAATGAAAAGACCTATGGCCGCCTGTACAACTGGCATACGGCTCATGATGCCCGGAACCTCTGCCCGGAGGGATTCCATGTGCCCACGAATGATGAGTACAATGCATTGATCAGTTTCCTGGGGGGATGGACTGTTGCAGCAGGCAGGATGAAAGAGACAGGCACGACGCATTGGCTCTACCCCAACAGCGGAGCCAATAATTCCAGCGGATTTACAGCATTACCGGGTGGTTCCCGTAACAACGGAGGTGCATGGGGCGACGACATGGGAACCTATGCCGCCTTCTGGAGTTCAAGCTATGCTCCGACTTCCGGATATGGTTACTCCGTGGGAATGGATAACGAAGGCGGCGATATCGCCAACAACGACGAAATGGACGAGTCGTGGGGATTGTCTATCCGTTGTATTCAGAATTCAGGAAGCAATGCCGGGAATATGATCGATCCCCGGGACGGACAAACCTACAATACCATTGAAATCGGTACGCAGACATGGATGGCGGAGAACCTGAATCTCGATACCGCCGGCAGTTGGGTGTATAACGATGATGAGGCCAACGCAGCAACGTACGGCAGGTTATATGACTTTGCCACCGCGGGGAAAGCATGCCCCGCGGGATGGCATCTGGCCGATACAGCCGAATGGAACAGGCTGCTGAGTTACCTTGGTGGATATTGGATCGCGGGCGGAACCTTAAAAGAAGCCGGAACCGGTCATTGGGATTCACCCAACTTTGGAGCCTTCAACGGAAGCGGGTTCGCAGCGCTGGCGGCAGGGTGCAGGATTCCGGATAGTTATCCGAGCGATTACTACTATCTGAAGGTCTATGCGAACTTCTGGACAGCCTCCACATCCAAATACGATCCCACGGAAGGGGTGTACCAGCAACTGGATTATCAGTCGGTCATGGTATGGCCGCTGACCGATGATAAAGGAACCGGATACTCGGTACGTTGTATCAAAAACAATTAAATAACGAAATATGAAACATACATTCTCTGTTCTTTTATTGCTCTTTCTTGCCGGCGGGATTTTCTTGTTCACTTCCTGTAAGAAAAAGGAAGTAGAATACACCCCGGTGGAACCTGATCCCCGTGTTAATCTCCAGGATGACGAGCTGCCCTATTACAATGAGTTCTGGATGCAATATATTGACGATGATAAATACCTCGACCAGATCACCTTTCCGGGGACCCATGACTGCGCGGCCGACAAGCACACCTCCGATCAGGGGGCGGCCTGGCGAAACGTGATCTGCCAGGATTATTACATCTCCAACCAGATGAACCTGGGGGTACGGTGGTTTGACGTCCGGCTGCACCTGGATCAGAGTAATGGCGTGCTTACTGCGTACCATTGGCATTATTACCTGCATAAAAACTTCAACGACCTGCTGACGGCTGCGCTCGACTTCGTTCAGGCGCATCCGACTGAGACGGTCATCTACATGATTAAGCAGGAGTATTCTACTGTGCATGACGATGACTTTGCAAACGCTGTAGCAGCATATCTTTATGATCGCTCTCCCGACCTGAGCGCTTTCTATGTCTCTGAAGAGATGCCCCAACTGTGTGAGGTAAGGGGGAAGGTCGTGATCATGAGACGGTACCATAAGTCAGGCCCATCAGTGCCCGGAGGGATCTGGCTGTATTGGGACAATAACACCTCAGGGGAATATATCAACAACTGTGGCTACCCCCTTTGGGTTCAGGATCATTGGTCAATGTACAGCGTTGATTACAGTACCAAGATCGATGAGATCAAAAGCGGAATTGAAAAAGCCAATACCACGACGGAAAACAGGCTCTTCATCAATTATGTAAGTGGCGAGAAAAACGGCAAGACATTTCTTATTGAAGTGGCTGAACACCTGAATTCCCCGATTGAAGTCTATCTGAAAGACAATCCCTCCTATCAAACCTGTGGGGCGCTGATGATCAACTTCGCCGGTGGGGGCGATCCTTCAGACGGAGGTTCGCGAACTGCCGCACCCAACCTGGTACAAACCATCATCAACATGAATGACCTGGGGATGGAAGAGGTAACCATCGGAAGCCAGGTGTGGATGAAGAAAAACCTGAACGCGGTGATGATACCGGGTTATATTTTTCCTGAGGTGGAGGATTGCCATAGCTGGCTCAATTCCACCGCAGGGGCATGGCGTAGATACAGCAGTGAAGATCCCTGTCTGGGAAATTTCGGAGGGAGACTGTACAATTGGAATGCAGCACAACAAGCGTATCCGCTGACGGCTTGTCCTCCAGGATTTCATGTGCCCACAGATGACGACTGGAATACCCTGGTAGCCCATCTTGGAGGCCCTGAAGTCGCCGGGGGGAAGATGAAAGAGGCCGGGACTGATCATTGGGAGAGTCCGAATACTGGCGCGACCAACGAGAGCGGTTTTACGGCCCTGGGACGCGGTTACTGGGGTTGGGGAGAATCGATCGGATTGAACAGGGCCACGCTCTTTTATACCTATAGTCCGGCTAATGACAGTGTGATTTTCAGGGCTCTTTGCGATACCAGTCGAAGGATCTTCCGGATTGCCGATACCGCCCGGACCTACTACGGAGCCTCTATCCGTTGTGTGAGAAACAGTAAATAACCCAAAAGCAGAAGAGATGAAGACAACACCTTTATACCTTTCAACGATTTTCATGGTCATCTTGATGACTGCATGGGTTCTCTCAGGGTGTAAAAAAGAAGACAACACGAACCCGGAGAATAAAATTGACCTGGGATCTGTAACCACTGAAAACTGGATGGCTTCCATCCATGACAGTACCAGTATGGGAGCGCTTACCATTCCCGGGACGCATATCTCAGGAGCTGATGTAAACCACTTGTCCGGAACCGAACTCAACGATTATACAACACAACAATTTACCATCGGTGATCAGTTGAATATGGGCGTCAGGTTCCTGGATCTCCGGGTAGGTTTCGACGAGAGCCTCAATAGTGGAGGACTAAGCCTATATACCGATGAAATCAGGGATCTTTACATGAACCCGGATGTTTATCTTAACCAGAGTTTCCGTACCGTCCTTGAGGGGATCAAGGGATTCCTTGACGTTTATCAAACCGAGACCGTCATCCTGTTGATCAGGCAGGTTCATTCGCAATTTAATCCTGTAGAATTCTGGCAGTGGGTGGCTGCCGATCTGGATTATGCGGGTATTGCCACCGACAGGATTATAAACTACAATCCCCATACAGATGCTGCATTACCCCTGATATCGGCCTGCCGGAACAAGATACTACTGATCTCTTCTGATTCAGGAACCTGGCTGTACCCGAAGACCACGCTCACATGGCCGGCCAATACAACAAAGTATCAGGGAACCGAGGGCAATTTGGGATACTGGGTTCAGGATGCCGCGGAGTGGAATTGCATCGATTTTCCGGAAAAAATCACCTACATCGAAAACCTGATTGGAGACTGCAGAAGCCAGTCTCCTTCCGGATACGGGAAAAGCCTGTACATCAATTTCCTCAGTGCCTGGGATATCTGTGATACACCAGAAGGAATTTCCACCGAAATTAACGACAATATTTTTGGCTTTATGCAAAGAGAGATGACCGATAACCGACCCTGCGGGATCCTGGTCATGGATTTTGCCGGTAGTAACCAGCCGAGTGTGTTGCCTTTACTGAACCTTCTGATAGCGATCAATTCTATCAAATAATAAGCAATATGCAGCGCATTCTGTTGGCAATCCTATGTGGATTGCTGATTCTCTCCTTCATCGGGCGGGGGCAAACTACCGGACAGACTCTCATGACGGATCGTGCCTGGTTTTCCGTGCCCGTCCTTTCAGGCCTTACCTACGACAGCATCACCCAAACCGGGGTGACGCTATTCTGGATAACCGATGCTCCGGCCGATTCCAAAGTCTGGTGGATGGTCTCGGATTCAAACTATCAACCGTTGGTTTTTACGGATTCACTTATCGTTTTGGATGCGGTAACGGATCACGTAGTTTCCCTGACGGGTTTACAACCGGGAACAATCTACAGGTATTGCATCACCTCAGCGAACAATGATGGAACGGCTTCAGATACGGGATATTTCATTACCCAGTCCAACTCTTCCGGCTCCATGGAAGCTTATTTCAACCATACGGTGGACACGACAGTCAACGCAGGAGAAAAAGCCAACGGTGACCAAAACTTTGAAGACTTGCTCATCGATCGTATCGGACACGCCAGCCACAGCATCGATATCACGCTGTGGGAATTTGCCAACCTGACCGCGATTGCCGATGAACTGGTTAAGGCAACAAAAAGAGGGGTGAAGATCCGATTCATATACAACCACGCGCCCAATACACCATTGATCGATACCCTGCTGGCACACGGGATCCCGGTACTGAAGCGGGAATATGATACCACCTATGATATGCATAATAAATTCTGGATCTTCGATTACCGGAACAACTTCGATCCCGGAACCTGCTACCTGAACACCGGCTCGGCCAATGTCTCCCATCCGATGTTCCATTCCGACCGGAACAACATGATCGTCATCCAGGACAAGTCCCTATGCGCTGTCTATACCCGGGAATTTGAGCAGATGTGGGGATCGCACGGAGACCTGCCCGACACAATCCGGTCCCGCTTTGGAACACATAAGATTGACAATGTACCGCATCTTCTGAATGTAGCAGGGACACGCATGGAAGTCTGGTTTTGCCCTATTGGGAACGTTGCCTCGAAATATTGTAACCTGTTCCATGCAAACGCTACAAAAAGCGTCTTTTTCTGCATGTTCAAGTTTTACCTTACCGATATCGAAGATACACTGCATACCCTTTTCAACCGCGGAATGGGGATCAGCGGGGTGTTTGACTCATCCCATGCTTTGAGAAAAGAAAGCGTGTACCTCCTGATGAAAGGGAAAGCAGATTCCGGCGCCTGGAATCCGCCAGCCGATGTATTCTTCGATCCAGTTGACGGACTACTTCATCACAAGTATTGTATCATTGACGCCGATGCAGAGGCAGGAAATAAAATTACCGTGACCGGATCCTTTAACTGGGATCCGGAAACGAATGCAGGGAATGATGACAATGCCCTGGTCATCTTCAGCCCGAGGATCAACAACCTCTATTTTCAGGAGTTTATGGCACGGTACAGGGAGTCGGGAGGCTCACTGATCGGGATGGCAGAGTCTGAACACCAGGGATTTGATGGAATGCTTGAACAGAATTACCCGAATCCGGCATCCGGCACCACAAAAATCCGATATCACATCCCTGAAGCAGGACGTGTCCGGTTACAGGTGTTTGATCTTCATGGGATTCAATTGGTATTGTTGTTGGATAAAACGGAGACAGCAGGGACTCATGAAGTGACCTGGGATGCCGCCGGTTTCCCGGCAGGAGTGTATTATTACATGTTGACCACAGCGAATTTCTGTCAAACACGGGAAATGGTGATCATTAGGTGATGACAAGTATCAATTTACATAACATCAGGGATCTGGCATCCGCCATCGATTGCAAATATCCATATTGTTGAAAACTTTTCAACCAAAACTGTATTACCCTGTTTTTTTCATAAATTGCCGTCCGCTGAAGCGAACGGCAATTCAAAAATATGGCCATCCAGCATAAATGTCACTGCGAGGAGCCAAAGCGACGACACAACTGCATCCGGTATCCAGAGTCCTGGATTATTCCTTCAGTTCCTTCTCCAGGGTTGTTTCGATAAATCTATTCAACGATATTCCCTGTTGAATAGCTCTCTGATAAGCAAGCTTGTGCAATGAAGGCTTAACTCTGACATTAAAACTACCTTTAAATGGCTTATCCGGGCGAACACCTTTTTCTTCACAGAAAGATAAATAGTCATCTACCGCCTCCTTAAATACTTTTTTTAATTCATGTGCATTTTCCGACTCAAATGTTATCAGATCATTGATGTGCTCGATCTTTCCATAGAACACTTCATCTTCAGCTGAATAGCTGACTGATCCGATATAATCTTTATAGGTAAGTGTATTCATTGATCTAAAGCATTTTACTGTTTTTCATGCCTGCTCATGAACCATCCTTTGTTGCAAATATAAGCAATGTTTTTGTTTTTGCAACTTTATTTTAGTTGCAAATTCTCCGGTGTCTGCTGCAAATAATCCTCTTGTTGAAAACTTTGCCCCGAAACTATATTACCTTTGTATTATAAACCGGATTAATGTGTGAACTTTAATCCGTGAAAAAATGAAAGCACTTAAAAAATTATTCTGGACCGTTTTACTCCTGCTTCCTGTTTTGGTAAAAGCAGAAGTGAAAGATATCCCCTTTACCCTTGACGACCGCGACCGAATCATCCGTACTGAACAAAAGGTTGAATCGCTGCAATCAGAGATGAATAACCGCTTTGAAGAAATAGACAAACGCTTCGACCAGCTTTTCAACTTCCTCTGGGCGATCATAGGCATATTCACCACCATGATGATCAGCGTGTTTGGATTTGCTTTCTGGGATCGCAAACTATCCCTGGCACCACTAAAGAAGCAAGATCAGAAAATCCTCGCTGTGCTGGTGGATTATTCTAAATCCCAACCAAAGCTTCTGGAGATTTTGAAAAACGCGGGACTGCTGTAATCAGTCAGCAGTCCTCAGTCTTCATTGTTTACTTTTCACTTTTCACTGTTCATTCTTCATTCCTTCATTGTTGCATTCCTGCATTCCCAATTACCTCACTACCACCTCATCCACAAACACCCAGCAACCCCCTCCCGCCGAAGGATGCCAGTCGGGGTTTTGCAACAAACCGGTCACTTCGAACCGGATATACCGCGCCTGAGTAACCCCCGGTGAGAACAGAAAGGTTCGGGTAACGGGCTCGTTTCGCTGATCGCCTTCTACGGTTTTCACGCCGGCTGGGATCCAGGTTTCGCCATCTCCGGAGGTATAACAGGCAACAACCGCAGGATGAAAGATCCAGCTCTTTCCCTCCCAAAGGGTGCTGATTTGGAGGGTATCAACTACCTGGATTTCCTCCAGATCAAGGATCAGCGTAAAATTCTTCGCTTCCCAACCCAGCCAGTGCGCCCTGAAATCACTGGCCCCGAACACACCGTTGGTCAGGATGGTCATGTCGCCGGTACTGTATTTCGGTTCCGGGGGAGGATTCGCACTAACCGGCTTCCCGAACGCCAGGTTCCCTTTCACCTGCACGTCGATAAACCGCTTCGTGGCTTCGTAATAGATCTCCGGCGTCAACCCCGACTCGTTGAGCGACTCTACCCCGGCTTCCCGGCATACGTGGTTGAACTCTTCCAACGTGGCAGCCATCTCTTTCCGAAGAATAAAATCTTCTCCCTGAAGGATATACCACCCCCTGGGACCGAACATATCGTTTTTACCGATCTCCATGATGGCGTATTGCAGTGACAACCGGGCAGTTTGGACATGAAGCAGGAGTGTGGGGCTATTGGCTACAGCTTGTTCAGCCTGGTCAAACATTCGGTTGTATTCATTGACGTTTCGTAATGAAAGAACACTGTTTTGATGCGCAGTCGGATGTTCGTAAATGTCGAGCCGCTCCCCGCTTTTCTCCATCTCATTACTCATGTGATGAATATACTGGTTGATAAAGGAACCTGCCTCCCCAAAGTAACCATTCATAAATTCAGTCAGAATAGAATCGGCATTGACATCCGGATTCCAGAGTAAACGTGATATAAGGTAGGCTTTTAATTCTGAAAACTCGTGTCCGTTTCCGGTGTTGGACTGCTGAAAGTGCTCGTGGATATTGTTCTCAGTGAACAGCTGTATGTTCGACTGGAGGACCTGCAGGTTTGGGAAGGGATTTACGTGGTGATTGAAATTGACCGTATAGTCCCAAAGATAGATGTGGTTACAGATCTTGCCCCATGCCTCCATATCGTTCAAAAAGGATTCACTGCCTGGATCTTCACGGATAGGTTTACTCCGGTTTAGTTCGATGGTGCACAACATCACCTGCACATTCTCTGCCGGTTTCGTCCGTAATGGTGCTTTTCTGCTGTATTGATAGGCTAGGGTAGAGATGGTTTTATCGGGAAATTTTTTTGCTACTTCATTGATAAACCTGATGATTGGTCCGGCCGGGCTACCCTCTTCACTGATGATCTTCCTGCAGGCATCACACTGGCAATAAGAGAAGTTGTCGTTCTGGCTCACCGACCAGATCTCTTTGTCGGGTTGGAGAATCATCTCGCTTCCGAGTTTGTTCAACACGATCTTCAGCACATCCGGGTGGGAGAGACAAAGCTGGTCGATGATCCGCTTGCCGTTCATCCAGGCAAAATAATCAGGATGTTCCGTGAAATAGCTCTCCCATGGAATCAGCCGGTGAAAGGTGTGAACATAATATCCGTCGGGAAAAACCTCCCTGACCTGATCCAGCCGCTGCCAGTCCTGGTAATCTTCATCCAGACAAAAGGCTCCGTTGACGATCCGCAGAGAGTTGACGGGTTCATCCCGATAATTCAACTCGGGCAGATACACCATGTCAGATTTTAGTGTGATCTGAAAGTGAGGGCTGTACATCCGGCATCCCAGGTACCGTTCCAGGATATCAACTACACCGTAGATACATCCTTTGTGCGTTCCTCCGGTAATGTGTAACTGATTCCCGATGGCCTGAATGATAAACCCATCGGGATTGGCCACCAGGTCTGAACTCCTGATGACAATAGCACCCGAACCGGTCAGGGCATCCGTTCGTACAACCTGAAGTTTACACGCCGAGATCTCCAGCAGGTAACGCTGAAGCAGTCCGGCCGCCCTTACCTCCTGAGGCTGGGGTGCCTGGGGGATGATAATAGCATACAAAGTTCTGTGGTTATCCACGATCGTTAGTCCTGCCTTCCCGGTGAAGGAAGCCATGAGGAGCAGGGACAGAATAATCAGTTTTCCGGATCTATTCATCAGGTGTTGTCATTGTTTGTGGCACAAATGTCGTAAAGAAATTGAAACAGAGAGAAAATTCAGGCACACGATATCTTATATATAGAAATATTATTTATATTTGAAAAAAAGAAACACTATGCCTCGCCTTGCGCTACTGCTTTGTGCTTTTTGTCTTTCACACCTGTCACACGCACAGTATTTTGTATGGAGTGACCCGGAGCCGGTTACCGATTCCGTTTACAACCATACCCGCCCATGCCTCAATCTGAATGACCCGTTAATGTTCTATGAAGGATGTCATCTGGTTTGGGAGCAATGGGATGATACGCTAAGTACGGCCATCTATGCCAGGGATCTGAACACCATGGAGGATCCGTTTCCTCTGCTTTCGCAACCTGGTATACATTACCGGAATCCACAGAAGGTCTCCTGGGAGGATGACCAGATGTGGTTCTTCCTGTTGTACGAGACCGACATCAACGGCAACTGGGACATTTACCAGGTGAAATACCTGAAAGACGGAACAGTAACGGTTCCTGAGCCCGTTTGTGCGACGATGGCAGATGAACGCAATTTTTCCTGGAAGAACGAATTGCTGGCATGGCAACGCAATGATGCGATTCTGATCGCATGGTATTCACCGTATTGGGGGTTTCTTACAGGGACCCAGCCTGTTGTGCTTGATTCCGGGAATTGCCGGCAACCCGTCTGCTCATACAACACTTGTGCATGGGAGAAAGCAGTCGGCGCTTCGACCGAAGTTTGGTATTCGCAACAGGAATACACAGGTGGCCAATACACCTGGTCGGTGCCTGATACCATCATCGCTTCAGGCGTCAACACCGGATTATTTATCGAAAATATGATGAACGACGCTCTCGTGTTTCAGCATCAAACAGGTGATCACTGGCAGCTAAAAGGGTATAACCTTTACTACAATATGGAATATGAGATGCCCGGTTTTTCAGGTAGCGATAATGTGACCCCCTGGTTGCTGGATATTATCCTTCCTGTGGAAACCTATCCGTTAAATACCTCATTTCTTACCTGGGCCTCAGATACAACCGGCAATATGGAAATATTTGTAAATGAAGAGGTTTGGAATCCCATCTATATTAATATTTCCGAGAACAATGTTTCTGACAGGAATCCGCGGCTTTTTGCATATTATGGGTATACAGCCAGAGCTTACCTGTTCTGGGAATCCTTCCGGAACGACCATTGGCAGCTCTGGATGATTTACCAGGATATTCCGATCGGAATGGATGACCCCGGCTCTGCTGATACCGGGGATGATATGCTGATTTACCCGAATCCGGCTTCCGGCGCCGTTCATGTAGCTTGCCGTGAAAGCATTGACTGCATCGAGGTTGTGTCTGGTATGGGACAGATTTTTCTCAGAGAGCAGGGTACGGGCAACACCTTCCGGTTTGACACCAGAGAGTTGCCTGCCGGAATCTATCTGGTCCGTGTTTATAAATCTTCCGGGATCAACAGCAGGAAACTGGTGATAGACTGACCAGCGATTTTTTTGAATTCTCCCTCGCTTTCTCTACTTTTGCGCCATAATTTCAGACCACGATTCCAGCATAAAAAATACGGTTTATGAGCAAATTCATCGGGATCCGCCATGAAGACAAATATTTGATGGAGCGCCGGGCACCACTTACACCCAAACAGGTTGAGAGACTGGTGAAACAAAAAAAACTGGATTTTGTCATTCAGGCTTCCGACAAACGGATCTTTTCAGAAGAGGAGTACATTCAGGCAGGAGCCAAGATTGCAAAGGATCTGAAGAAATGCTCAATCATTTTAGGCGTGAAAGAGATCCCTGTCGATGTATTTGAAAAAGGAAAAACTTATGTCTTTTTTTCCCATGTAATCAAAGGTCAGACCTACAATATGCCGATGCTCAGGCGTATGATGGAGATGAAATGCAACCTGATCGATTATGAAAAAGTTGTTGATGAGCAAAACAAGCGGCTGATTTTTTTCGGCCGTTATGCAGGATTGGCTGGAATGATCAATTCATTATGGGCATTGGGATTGAGACTTAAAGACTTTGGGCTTGGAACCAAACTTTCTAAGCTGAAACAAGCAAAAGATTACCACTCCCTTCACGATGCCAAAGAGGCAATCTCTAAAGTAGGGCAACAGGTTGCCGAAGAGGGAATCGCCACCGATCTGCGTCCCTACGTAGTTGCCTTTACCGGTTACGGAAATGTCTCTTCCGGAGCCCAGGAAATTCTGGGCTTGCTGCCTGTCAAAGAGATTACACCGGAGACTCTCCTCACCCTCCATCAGCGGAAGAAACTCCCCGATAACCTTATCTACAAAGTGGTATTTAAAGAAGCTGATCTTGTCGAAAGGATTGACGGAAATCCTTTCGATCTCCAGGATTATTACACGCATCCTGAGAAATACAGAGGTAAGTTTGAACAATATCTCCCCTATATCTCAATGCTGATCAACTGTGTTTACTGGGATTCGCGATATCCCCGGCTGGTTACGAAAGAGGCGGTGAAAAAACTTTTTGCTAAAGGGAGACCGAAGCTGAGCGTTATCGGAGATATCAGTGTTGACGTGGAAGGATCAATCGAATGTACACTGAAAACAGCCACAATTGAAAAGCCGATTTATGTGTATCACCCCGATACAGATACAGTGGCCGACGGCCACGACAAAGATGGCTTGTTGATTATGGCAGTGGATATCCTTCCGGCTGAGTTGCCGCGCGATGCTTCGGAGAGCTTTGGTGAGGTGCTTATCAACTTTGTCAAGCCAATCGCTGATGCCGATTTTGATGACCCCTTTGAAG